>Ga0210057_1000047_pt1 | contig 264530 bp, 254 predicted proteins | sample CryGeyCG2114_010_2_FD_183968 | JGI IMG/M metagenome (GOLD analysis project Ga0210057, IMG submission 183968) | Groundwater microbial communities from aquifer - Crystal Geyser CG10_big_fil_rev_8/21/14_0.10 (SPAdes) (version 2) | ecosystem: Environmental > Aquatic > Deep subsurface > Groundwater...
CGGTTATGTGGCTAGTAAAATAGTTCACACCAATGGCATTGAATCGTTCTGGGGGTATATGAAGAAACTGTTCAAATCTCGCAATGGCATACGCAGAGATAGGTACCAAATTCATGTTAAAGAGGCGTTGTATAGATTCAACAACCGAAAAGACCCAAATTTTCGCCAACATTTAATTAAATTAATCATTAAATCCCTCTGAATTCTTTGCAAGCTCGCTCTTGAGAGGGGTTGGGGTGTGTTTCCTTTTAAATTCCCCTCTTGAGAGGGGTTGGGGTGTGTTTCCTTTTAAATTCCCCTCTTGAGAGGGGTGTCCCAATCGCAATTGGGACGGGGTGTGTTCGTGTAGTTAACAAAATCTTTAATAAATCGTATGGCTAAGTAGTCACACACCCCGGTCCCGTCCGCGGGACCACCCCTCTCAAGAGGGGAAGAAACACACCCCGGTCCCGTCCGCGGGACCACCCCTCTGGAGAGGGGAATTTTTAAATAGTAGCCTGTTATGTATTACATGCTAAATGCCTTTTCACTTTTATATTTTACTTTTTACATTCTCTGAGAATTACTTAATTTTAAATCAATAAAAAAAGGAAGTCCTAAAACTTCCTTAATTATTTATTTTGAATTATTGTATATCATTTTTCCAATAATATACTCCCTCAAGGCTTTGCCCTTAATATTCAAAGAACAGTTATATCTTGATTCTTCAATTAAACCTATATTAATGAATTCATCAAGAAGATACATTTGTTCTTGAGTGACATTAAATGATTTCCCAGATTTAATTTTCCACATTAAATCAGTAATTATTTTTTCATTATTACCGAATAAAAAACCATCGACTACTGGAAGTGTTTTTTGATCAACTGCTTGAGAATAATTATCTAATTCATCATAATTACGATAATGCCAATTATCACTGTATGAATAAGCTCCTGGACCAATCCCAAGGCATGGGATTCTGGAGGCCCATCTCTCATTATATATCTTTACATCATGATTTGGTTTTGAAAACCATCCCGATAAAGTCTCAGCAAAACCATTTTGTTCAAGAAAATACTTTGTATAAAGATACATTCTAGCTCTCTCAATTGGAGAAGCAAATTCTTTAACTTCGTTCTTTTTGAACATGTCACTGACGACACTACCCTCTTTGAGCCACAAGGCATAGACGGTAAATTGATTAACGCCTAATTCTATAAGCTGTTCAAGGGTTTGCAAATGGTCAGATAATGATTGTTGAGCTAGTCCATAAATAACATCAACATTCACAGTCGGTATTGTTTGCACTGCAGTTTTAATAACTTTGATTGCCTGATCTTTAGAATACTTTCTATTACATAATTGTAAAATATCGTCATTCAATGATTGAATGCCAATACTAATCCTATTTACTCCTAATTTGCTAATAAAATCTAATTTTGTATTAGTAAGCGTGCTAGGATGAGCTTCAATCGTAATCTCAGCATCAGGTGAGATATTAAAATGCTCAAAATACATTCCTATTAATTTCTGTAACTCTGATTTGTTCAATATCGTTGGTGTTCCACCACCGAAATATAATGAAGTCACCGAGGATGAACAAAAATCCTTAACCATTAGAATTTCTTTTTCTTTGGTCTTAATATGTTGTCTAAGTGTTGCAATATTTGGTGGTGGAGATATTGTATTATATCCACAATAAGTACATTTCGTCGGACATCCATATGTATGGTCATAGATAGTTAAAGAAGAAAATTGTTTATACAGTGATGGGATTAAATTTGCGCTAAATGGCATGCCGTCTATTTTACCTGCAACATTTTCAGTTAAATGAAAAATGGCTTGATATAAATTATCCCAACAATTTAATTGAGGCATAGCCCTAATCATATCTGCTAAAATATTTTCAATCTCTTCTTTAGTTTGTTTACTTAAAAATTGAATCATTATAATAAACTCCTGTATTTATTTTATATTTTTTTCAAAGTTCTAGATATATTTTTATATCATTTTTAGATAAACTTGTCAACAAAAAAAATCGCCTATTTAATAGACGACTTTATAAATTTGAAAGTTGTTGAAAACAAATATTAATTATTCTGTTGCTTTAGGCCTGGAAGTAAGTAAGATTGTCTTACCAAGTTCCTTAAGCAAAATATCAATATCATTTTTCGTTGGTTCGTATTTCTGTAGTCCCGACTTTAGCACCTTATCCGCATCCTCAGACATAAGCACCCAATCATCTTCAGGGTGCTCATTAAGATATTTTAAAGACTTGATAATGGCATCATTACGATCTGCTAGCGACAAGTTTATAATTTCGGGGAAAAACATTACAGTATGCTTCAAACGATCTCTCATTACAATACTCCTTAATATCAATGAACTGTTTGTTTATATAACTTTTATAAATCAATATTTTTATTGTGTGTATTATATCATTAATTAGCAAAAAAGTCAAATCAATAAAAAAATCGCCTATTTAATAGACGATTTATTTAATTGTAAATTGTTTGGAAATTAAAAATTTAATCATTACATCATTTTCTTCCGAATAAAAGCCGGGATACCAAGATCATCTTCTTCTGAAATATCTTCTTCCATCATTAGATTTGATCGTTTTTTAGCTGGACTAATCTGTACCTGTTTAATTGGCGATGGTTTCATCTTGGCTCTCAAGTCACTTTCTTGTCTGTTTTGTTCTTCTTCTATAAACAAATTTGGTTTATAATAATTTTCTTCAGCCTGAGGCGCGACACGAGCACTGCTTTTGTTATTAAAGCCAGTGGCCACTACGGTAATCTTAATTTCATCTTTTAATTTTTCATCTATACCGGCACCAAAAATAATTTTGGCATCCTCATCGGCCGAAGCAGTAATAATCTTAGCTGCCTCATTAACATCACTCATAGCTAAATCAGTGCCGCCAAAAATAGTAAACAAGATACCTTTGGCGCCATCAATAGACATTTCCAATAGAGGTGAACTAATAGCCGCCTTAGCAGCTTCAATAGCCTTATTTTCGCCACCAGCTCGGCCAATACCCATCAAAGCGCTACCAGCGTCCTGCATAATGGCTCTGATGTCACTAAAGTCAACGTTGATCATAGCGTGGACACTGATGATTTCAGCAATACCCTGAACACCTTGTCGCAGAACATCGTCAACAATCATAAAAGCATCCAAGATACTGGTTTTCTTGTCTATGACTTGTAAAATTTTATCATTTTGAATAGTAATGATGGCATCAACTCTGTCGGCTAATTCAGCAAAACCTCTTTCAGCAATATTGGTTCTTTGCGCGCCCTCAAAGGAAAAAGGCCGTGTCACCACCGCCACTGTCAAAGCACCAAGGTCGCGGGCGATTTCGGCTACCACCGGCGAAGCGCCAGTACCCGTACCACCACCCATGCCACAGGTAATAAAAACCATGTTAGCATCCTTAAGAACTTCTCTTATTTCATTTTGAGCTTCCTCGGCCGCCTGGCGACCCAATTCAGGGTTCATACCAGCACCCAAACCACGAGTAATAGTCTTGCCAATATGAATCTTTTTAGGAGCTTTATTGTAATGCAAAGCCTGAACATCAGTGTTGATACCTATAAAATCGACACCTTTGATGCCACAGTCTATCATGCGGTTGACGGCGCTACCACCAGAACCACCAACGCCAACTACCTTAATTTTAGCAAAAGTTTCAACTACTGGTTTTATTTCTGCCATATTTTTAGGAGATGCTTGTTATACTTCTCTTATTTTAAACCAGATACTGTTTTTTTTCAAGCCCTGTTCTCATGGCTTGAACAGAGAAATAATTTTCTTGAACACCTCCTTAGTGCCACCGGAAACACTGGCTAAAGGCCAAGCACCGCCCCTTGAGTCCAAACGACCGAACTGCTCTCCCCAAGCAGTCAGACCTAAGGCAGTTAAATATTCTAAATCGTTAACTTTTTCAATTAAAGTCGCTACATGTTTGTTGGCGCCCAAGACTACCGGCAGTCTTAAATTCTTTTTAGCTGTCTCAACCAAGTCACTTAGTTTGGCGCCGCCGCCAATCAAAACTACGCCGGCCGGTAACATACCACTGCGATCAATTTTTTTGAACTCATGGTCAACCTTGGCCATAAGCTCTTCAACTCTGGCCTCAATAATCTCAGCCACATAGTGCTGGGAAATAACCGGCGACTCATCAGACAAACTATCTTCGGTTAGCAAATCAGAAATATCAATTTCATCTTTTTTAGTAAATTTTTCTGATTTGGCGCTACCGTATTTAATCTTAATCTTTTCGGCTAAAGTAATTGGACACCTTAAGCCAATGGCCACATCAGCCGTAATATGACTGGCGCCCAAGGGCAAGACGGCTGTATGCATTAACTCACCTTCTTCAAATACTGCCAAACTGGTGGTGGTAGCACCAATATTAACCACGGCCACACCTAATTCTTTTTGTTTATTATCCAAAACCACATTGGCCGTAGCCAGGGTTGAAAACAACAAGTCATCAACATTCAAGCCGGCTCTCTGAATAGCCTTGGTTAAATTTTTTATCTGACTGCTTAAATTTTGGATTACCAAAGCGCCAACCTCCAGCCTAACGCCGGTCATACCTAGAGGATTTTTAACATATTCTTGATTGTCAACTTTAAACTCAACTGGAATCACATGCAAGATGTCATAATTTTGAGGCACCGCTAAAGCCTGAGCAGCTTCCACTGCCCGATTAACATCCTCGGAATTTATTTCATTGTCGCTACGACTAACCGCTACCACGCCTTTGGATTTTTCACACTTTAAGCTGGGAGCGTTGATACCAACCCAGACTTCCTTCACCTGAACACCGATTAATCTTTCAGCTTTTTCTATGCAAGCTGAAATAGATGAAGTGGCATCTTCAATGCTAGTCACTACACCTTTGTTGATACCTTCAGCACCGGCAGACACAGCACCTAAAATTTGCAGTTTTTCTCCGCCTTCCCCCTTAACCCGCTGGCCAACCACCAAACGAACTTCGGTAGTACCAACATCCAAACCGGCGATAAGTTGATTTTTCATAATATATTTAGTCTTAAATCTTAATGTAAAAAATATTGGCCAAAAATTAAGCAACCAATAGCCAAAGCCGTTAAAGCCGATAGCATTACTCCGGCAGCCACAATATCCTTAATTCTCTTAACATAATTATCAAGCTTGGGCTTTAAAACATCACTAATCGCCTCCACGGCGCTGTTAATAACCTCCATAACTAGTACTAAGCCGATAGCTAAAATTAAAACAGTTAATTCAACCAAGCTAACCTCAATCGTCAGGGCTACTAATATTACCACAAAAGCCGCCAAAACTTCAATTTTAAAATTTTGCTCCTCTTTAAAAACTTTGGCCAAGCCCCTACCGGCATAACCAAAGCTCTTTATTAACCTTTTAAAGCTTACCATAATTTATGTTTAGCTATAAACTTCTTGGTCAATTCATCCATTTTTTCAGCCTGTCTGTCTGTTTTGTCATCATAGCCAACCAAATGCAACAAACCATGAATCATAATAAAAATAAATTCTTGTCTGACTTTATTTTTATACTTTTTGGCCTGACGCTTAATCTGTTGATAATCAATAAAAATTTCTCCCAAAAAACTAGCATCTTTTACCGGTGAATCGCTATCCCGAAAAGACAAAACATCGGTCACCTTATCTTTATTCCTGGTTTCCCTGTTTAAACGCCTTATTAATCTGTCACCAATCAAAACCAAAGAAACTTCGGCTTGTTTTAACCGATAATCAATTAAAAAATTTTTAATAATCGCCTCCAATGACTTCAAATCAAGCCGACTCCTTGTCCGATTGCTAATTTCTATTAACACATTATTTGTTTATAACAAAACTTTTTATCATGACCGCAAAAATATTGGGGTATTCCAAAATATTTTTATCTCCGGGATTATAATGGAAAACATAAAATTTTGCCTGTTTTAAATCTGTGGCATAGAAAGTCAAACCGTCCTCGCTTACAATACCGGCCCAAGTATCAGCTACTCTGCGCCAACTATCTTTGATCTGGCTGATTTCCAAAGATTTTTTAACATAATCATCTAAAGTTTCTTTATTGGCATTATCAACAATAACTAGCTGGAAAAAATGGTTATTAGGTCCCATAAAAATTGGGGAACCATTATCGCTCACTCGACGCCAAGTACTGGGGTACAAGAAATAGAAACTCTTATCATCCGGCAAATAACTTTTAATTCTAGTATTATCAACTAATTTATTAGTATCAATTGGATTGTATAAATTAGTCACTTCTTTTAAATCACTATAAGTATCTTTGTCACTATCCGTACTTTCCTTATTGGAAGCCACCAAATCTTCTTCAACGTCGGTTAAGCCATCACCGTCCCTATCTTCACCCAAGGTATAAATAATATTTTCTTTTGGCGATTGTGGCATAAGCCAATTTTCCTGACCTATTCGCCACGACTCGCCTTCCATGGTAAATTCAATTGTGCCAGAAGCTTTAGTGTCTGGCAAAACAATATTCAAAGTCGCTTTATCACCGTCAATTTTTTCATTTATTTCTTCATCACCTAGAAGTTGGGGAATCTTTTCTTTAATAGCCTTAACACTAGCCATATTGGTTTCTTCGGTGGCTTCGGCAATCAAACGTTGACCCTCAACCTCGGTTATTTTACGGCTATTACCATATTCACTGACTAAAATATAGTAATCTTCAAAGGTATTAATAGCCGATAAATCTTTTAAAAATTTCAAATACACTGCCTTGGGACTTTCCGTCGGTGAAGCCATTTCCTCACTACTGCTAGCTGTTTCTTCATCTAAAGCCGGCTCTTGATTAATCTGTGGCAAATCTGTGGCAACCGCATTTCCTTGAGACGCAGTATCCTCTATGTTAAATAATTGACCGGTCCAAGAACTTAAAATACCAGGATTAAAAACATATAAATAAAAACCAACACCAATCACGGCTAAAAAGATAAAACTACCTAGAAAAACCAAAATTCCCCAAAAATTTGAATTACCTCCAGCTACTCGATTATGGTGCTGGAACTCCTTAGGCATAGCATAAACATCAGACGATTTAACTGGCGTTATTTCTTTTTTGCCATCTTCAGAGCCTGCTTTCTTTTGGTTGTCAGTGGCTTCAACTATAGGATGACTGTCAATACTGGAAGCCAAATTATTGGCAATGGCGCCAATATTAAAACCCTTAGATGCAGGCTGTTCCTGCCCCAAGCTAATTACATCGTTTTTATCAAAAGATGATTGTGGTTGGTTGTTATCAGACATAAGCTTCTAACTTATTATTTAACGATTAATAATCTACCCGGACCATTGGGATTATAGCCATTCTTAACTTCATCACCGTCTTTATAAGTATCGCCATCGGTATCAGGATTTTTAGGATCGGTCTTATAATTTTTAACTTCGTCCCAGTCATTAAGATTATCATTATCAGTATCCATTGATAATTTATCAGTACCAAGAACATCTTCTTCGGCGTCCATCAGACCGTCTTTGTCACTGTCTGTCACGGTTGCCACATCTACCGGTGTTGATAATGGCGCTTGAGCGTCAACCGTGGGAGTTGAAATCTGATCTTGATTAGTTATTTCTTCGACTGAAGCTGTTGGTTGAGCAATGTTTGTTTCAAGTGGCTGCTGATTCAGGGTATCTGCGTCTTCTAAGCTTGTTTCATCTGACCCAACTATTTGACTATTTTGAAATTGCGGTCTTAAAACAAAAAAATAAACAGCTAAACCAGCCGCTAAAATTACTATCAAAGTTAAAACGCCAATTAATAAATACTTCATACTACTAGAAGCGCTGGCTGGCACTGGTTTTGTGGCTAAAGGATTATTTGGTAAATTAGCGCTAGTTGGCATCTGAAAAGTCTTAAAAGCTCCTCCAGCTTGTGGATTAACCGGCGCTGGTTCGTTAAAATTTTGAGGTTGAGCTTGGGAAGATGGGGTTGGTGATGGGTTATAATTAGTCGGAGCCGGCTTATCAACGGTCGCAAAAATATCCTCTGCCTGTCGCGGTGGCTGTGAATTCATAGGGCGAGAAGTCATTGGCCTATTAGGAAAACCACTAGCCGGAGATGAATTGAGTCCGTTTTCGTTAGAATTGTTGAGATTTTGACCACCAGGGGTGGGGTTATTAAACATACAATTTATCTTATTTATTTTTTATTATAACACTTTCTTTTTAAGCACGCTACCTCGGTTGGCAATCGCAATTGTCAGCACAACCTTTAGCACACAGCATCTCCACTGCATCGCTTTTGTTGTTGTAAGCATCTTGGGCAATAATTTTTAAATAGTAATCTTGAACGGCCAAATTATCTAATTTGCCGATACTATAAGTATAAACCGAACCAAGATTAACACTAACTGCCGAATCAGGATTTGGACCATACTCAATAATATATTTAACAGCTTCGGTTGTATCTTTATCCCAATTTAAATTTATCCTTATATCATTAGCTGTTTTAACTATCTTGGCTTTAACATTGGCCACCTGACTCGGCGGAATTTTATCTTCAACTCTAATTTTAACTTCGTTAGAATAAGCTGATTCAGCTTTCTGTAAATTCGTGGCCGTTAAGACAAAATAATAATCTTGACCATTTTTCAAACCACCCACAATCACACTGTCTTTGGTGCCGGCATCAACATAGTCATTGTAATTACCACTTTGTGTGCCGTAATAAATCTTATAAGACAAGTCACGTTGAGTCGTCCAAGAAACTCTAACCTCACCGGCTTTTTTAAAATCAGTTAACTCAACCTTCAAATCAGCCGGTTCATTAGGCAAGGCGATTCTAAAGAAATAAAAATCTTTAAGGACATCAACCCACAAACTACTGCTTTGGTATTTATAACGACCTCTAATCGGTGGCTCTAGGGTTAGCGACGGCAAATCATCTTTAGTACCCTTGGCTGATTTATCGCGACAATAATAAAATTCAAAATGATTATCCAAACAATCAGCATTAGAACAAGGTTTTGGTTTTTGTGTCACCGGATCGGTGCAGATTGTACAGTTACCAGCCTCATCCTGCCATTTAAACGGCCAATTTGTAGGATCTTGAACTGCCGGCCAAGGATTTTCACAAACAAAAACGATAATTCTGGCTCGACCTTCTTTATATTTACCGACAGTTGAAATCGGACTAACTTCATCATGAGTAATAGCTGCTCTGGCATAGACAAAAGTTTCGGCATCTCTTTTTGAACCAGAGCTAACAGTAGCCTTGTAGTCTTCTGGTTTTGTTTTAGCCTGAACCGAAGCCACACTGGAATTGTCTGATCGCCAACTCCAATCCCAGTTATAAATTGGCAACGGTACGATGATACTACCATTGGTGGTTATGGCATCGGCAAAAAACGGATGACTATCATTTGGCTTCTGAAATAAATATTGATTAGGATTAACCGACACTTCATCCAAGAAACAAATATCACTACCAGTGCTAAAACTCCAAATATAAGCATTGGGATAAGTAATGCCGTTGAAAATACTAATATCCGAATTATTCACCTCTCTTAAGCCTATTTTATTAATATCCAAAACTCCGGAACGATTATTTAAACCATCATCGCCCTTAACGATTACATAATATTTAGTGTTGGCGCTCAAGGCTTGGGTTAAAAGAAAATCCGCGTAAGTCTTTTCCTCTCTAACATCAAAATAAGGTGCGCCAGAAGTTTTGCCACTAAAAGCACAGAAATTGTGACTGTCAGCAGCGGAGGCCTCTTTATCTGGCACTAAAGGCAAAACCACAGATATCAACTTTTTAAATTTTTGCCAAACTCTAACAAAAAAACTACTTGGCTGAGCCTGTTTACCAAGGCCGGCCAAAAGTGTTGAGTCGTCGGGGCAAAGTTCTGAGCCAAAATCACCAACCACAATAACATTACCGGCGAAGCTGGTTGTATCCATTTTTTGATTGAAGCCTACTCTAATTAAAGCATTGCGACAGACATCTTCGCTGTTTATAGCTGGCACAACTGTCTCAACTTCTGGTCGGTTGTGACAACAAGTATCACCACCACAACCAATAGTTTCCGGATCACCACAATCTTCATCAGCCTTACAACCACAACACAAGCCCCTGGTATTGCCGGTGCATTCTCCCATATTTTCCTGACAAAATAATTTGCCAGTACCAATAGCTTTACATTTATCAAAATCAGATGCCTTAGAATCAATACCTTTATTATTGGGATTACAACAACAAAGGCAAGTTAACTCGTCTGCCTGTCCAGCGCAATCAGAACCCTCACAACCCAATTCACCGCGACAATTATACGGTCTATCACACAACAAACTGCAGGCGCCGGCATCGGTGGCGCAAGACTTTTCAACGTTTATATTATCAGCCTCACATTCACATTTGTCGTTACAAATCGGTTTATCATCTGGGCATTTATCTTTTTGGCAACCAGGTTGTTTGGTGTCGGCATCACAGCTTAGAGGACAATTATCCAGACAATCGGCCTGACTATTATAAGCATCATTTTTAGAAGCTCCCAAACAATTATCACCACAACCATAATAAGCACAATAACCAATATTGCCTTCCATGAATTTGCTGTCCAAAACCCCCTTACAAATATTGCCTTGTTTAAAATCGGCACAACAAGCAGCATGACTACCACAGGCAGTCACATCGCCAATCTGAGAACAATCTCGACAAGCGCCTCCCGGCAAGCTGGCGTCACAGTATTTACCACTATGACCATCGCAATTACAAGCCGCATCGTGCTCTTCTTGAGTTTCACCAACATTGGCACAACCACTACAATAACCAAAATTACCACCGGCGCCACACTCATTTTCGCAAGTTAAGGGAGCACAACAAGCTGGATTGGTTTTATCATCTTTGTTTTGTTGTTTATCGCAACAACACTCACATAAACCACTATCCCTAGTACAAACCTGATCTTGGCAACTAAAATTATTCGGGCAAACCGGCTGGACGCTAGCACAACGGCCAAAACCGCCAACCGAGACACAACTTAAATTTTTATCACATAGCTCACAGCTTGAAGCCAAGTCAACACAAACCCGACTGCCCTGAAACGTTGGTGTAAAACCCTTGGGGCAAGTTTGATTGGTATTAATATGCCAACGAGCCACGTTATTATATTTATCACAATATCTTTCCAATTTTCTGCCATCAACCACCAGGCTTTCTTTTAAGCTACAGCTAGCCGGGCTAAGACAACGATTGAGCTCTTCGTTATACTGACAATTTGGGCAACCTAATAAATCACAATTACAGCTGGCACCAATAGTCTTAACTGAATTATTAAAGCTACAATTACCCGGAGAATTCGGACACAAAATAGTATCAAAACACTGGTTGCCGTTGTAGCCGGAACAAGAAACATTATCCAAACAAGTCGTTAAATTAGTTGCACTATCCAAGACACACGCCGAACGACAGCAAGAACCGTCCTGACAAGCATTGGGTCTATCCTTAGAACAACTATTTTTGCTACCAGTGTTAAATTCCCATTCGTAAACGCAAGAATCAATTGAGCCATAGCATTCGGACATATTTTCCTTACAACGACCGGCGACTGGCGTGCCAACCGGACAACAAACATTAGTGCCACCACATTGACTATCTTGAGTACATTGGCCGACTGTAAAATTTATACTATTGCTAAATAAAGCCGGCGCACCCTTAACAACTTTAACCGGTCCGGTAATGGTTTCTTGAGGTACCTTGGTTGTTGCTAAATCAGCTTTGGCTTTATCTTTAGAACTACGATCTTCACCCCAAGCTATAATTTCCTCTTGGCAATTACCACCACTGCAATCATTATCAAGAATACAGGCATCACCATCTTTATCACCACCCAAGCAAATTTTAGGGCCAATCTTTCTAAAACGATCTTGGAAAAAATTGAGTTGGCTATTATTGTCTTTGCTACCAAAATATTCACCCCAAAAACTTATCTCATCATTAATTTGGCCATACAGAGGATCAATTTTGCACAAACCAGGTAGAAGACGAGCTTTTTTATCTGCTTTAAAATTGTTTGGCGCTTCAGCTCTTAATCTATTAACTTCAACTATTAGCTTACGATCACCGTCCGGTAAATCTTTTGGTACTTTCACAATAATTTCCGAATCACGCCAAACACTTTGAGTGCAGACGCTTGGAAATTCATAATTAGCTTCAACATTATCAAAATAAACTCGACTATCCTGACGCTGATTGCCAAAACCACTGCCACGAATAGTCACGTATTGTCCTTCGGCACCACCTGCCGGCTCAAAGCTTATAATAATCGGCGCCTTATTTTCTTCAGCCTCTTGGGTGAATTGTAAAAAATTACTAAAAGGACCGTCGGCTAAACCAACAAAAGTTGTGGTTTTGCCAGCTCTAACATTTGGTGATTGAGCTGTACCGCTATCAACGGCCAAAAAACTGGAATTGTTGGCTTTAATATTTTGACTAAGCGAGCCAAAATAAGCCTCAACGCCACTCAAACCCAAACCGCTATAAGTCAATAAAGTATCCAAGCGACCAGAAGTCGGATTAAGATCACACAAACCGGGACGCTTTAAAGTATTTACTATAAAATCATTAATTGCCGGACCTCGATTATTATTAGTACTATCAGAACCATTAGGCGCCACCACTTTAACACCGCCCTCTTTAGCGCCCTGAGGCACCACCACAACAATTTGGCTATCGCTCCAACTATCAGAACAATTAGAATTAACTGTCACAGCCAAAGACGCTTCAAGAGTAAAGTCACTACCATCCCAGAACAATACCTGACTAACACCAGGTTGATAAGGCAGGAAGTAGCGACCATTAATAGTCACTAAATTGCCCTCAGCGCCATTAGCTGAATTTAAATTACAAGTATTTGGAGTAAAACTCGAGCAATCGGCATTACTAGAACAATTTGTATTAATTGAACCGTCGCAAAAACCGCCAATCGGACTAACCGATTCGATTATTGGCTCACCCAAACAAGTACATTTGTCCGTATCGCAAGTTAAATATTCCTGACATAAATCATTATCAATTTCGCAAGTACTATTGCTGGTATCTTTGTCGCAAGCATCACCATAGCCACCTCTACTGGTGCAATAACAATCAGCCGGGTTGCAATAGCCGTCGGGAGCGCAAGCTGTGTTGTCGGCATCGCACTCCGGTGTTAGTGCGTTGGCGTCGCAAGGCGTTCTTTGACCGCCACTGCCAGAACAATCAGAACCAACACAAACACCCCACTGACCACCAGAACAAACTCGTTCGCCACCACAACCGCAAGCCGTGGTAATACCATCTGGCGTACAAGGAAAACCCTCAACACCGCCCCCTTGGCTTCCCGTGGCCAGCCACAAACGACTTAAAATATAAATAGAAATCGCCCAAGCCGACAAGACAATAAGTAAACCAATACTGGCGCTAGTTAAAATTTTCTTAGCTATTTCAATTTTTTCAGGATTACCGCTAGCTGTCATCCAAACAAAACCGGCATACAAAATTAAAAGAATTGCCAAAACACCAAGTAAACCCAAGCCTATATTAATCACATTGGCGACAATCGTTCTGGGATCTTTACGGCCAAAACCAACATCGTCAAAACCTTTTTGACCGACTGTCCTGTCAAACCAATCGCCCCAAACATTAATAGCTTTGACCTCTTGTGGCAACCACAAACCAACCGCTAAAAGCAGACAAAAGATTACTGATAAAATACGCCTATTCTTCATAAAATAACTTGAATAAAAATTAAAAAATCTTAGGGACAAGAAGCGTTGTCACCGACCTGAGTCGGCGTGCCATTGCAACAAGAAACATTATTTTGGTTAGCTTCACAACCCGGCCCACGGCAGGGTTTAAAACAATTTTGATAAATATCTTTAACGCCAGAGCCAACCTGCGCTCGATAGACAGTCGACGACAAAAATTGACTATGACTAATAAAGGCTGTGGTTTGGTCTGGTTCGTTGTCTAGCGGGCTGCTAGTATCTTTATTTTCCTTTTCAATCCAATAACCGATAGGTTCTTTTGACCGACTCCATAAATTAATTAATTTATGATTAATTTTTTTCTCGCCGTTATCAACTGTAATACTACCACTGTTTAAAGTTGAAGCCATCATAAGTTTATTAAACATCACACTCACTCCTTTGATTAAGTCAACATTTTCATCACCCTGTGAGGCTTCAGTTTTTAAAATTAATGGCGATTCCAAATCCAGTCTATCACTAATCCAAAAAGACCAACGATAACTGTCACCGGCTGTTAGATTGTTTAAATTTTCATCAAAAAAAGCAACTGGTCCATCGGCCTTGTTATCTCTGTTGCCATCCAAAGAATTCTTAGCCAAATCCATAATACCACTATCAACTTGACCTTCAGGATACTTGGCGCCGTTGCCATCAGCACAAATTCCACCCGAACAATTATTATAAGGCGTCTTGGTGACACAATCAGCCTCAGTTGCACAAACAGCTGCCAAGGTAGCTGCCTTCAGCTCAACTCTTAATTGGCTGTTGGGTGGCAAACAATAAACTTTATCACCGCAACCATTAACGCCACACTCATTAGACGGAATAAATTCAACTGTTTTGTATTGGTTAGACACCACAAACTCTCCGCTAACTGTGGAGTTGTCAGCTAAATTAAGCACTTTAATATAATCAGATACCGAGGCAGACGAACCGGAAACCGTCATGGGGTTAATAGCTTCATTAAAATTAATTTGAATAATCGTATTCTTTGGTTTGTCGGCTTTATCAACCACATTAATGCTAACCTCTCTATCAGTACCGCCCCTCATTGACTCAATACCCAAAACCGCATAGTCGGCCGAACTACTCAAGGCAATACTATTGCCCAAGCGACCGGCCACTCTGGCTGTTAAAATTACTTTATTATTCAGAGTCTCGGCCGATACCACACTATCACCAGCTAAAGCGCTTTTAATATTGTTAGCCAAATTATTAAAATTAGCATCAACCAAAATCTCGCCTGGTTTAGGCGAAGCTCCCACAAAAGTGTAACGACTATTACCAATCAACAAAGAATCAGCTTGTTTTTGACTAACCACCGTCAGGCGCCAGCCATGTCCAGCCACAAAACCAGGATCAACTTTTACCTTGAAACCACAAGCTGTGATAATTTCTCTGTCCAAAATAGCCGCTTGTGGCACGTCAACCTTGCCTGTCATATTGCGATAAGCCACACTAGCACTAAGCGGTGTGGTGTTGTTAATGGCAATGTCTATTTGCCCATCACAAGTATTGGCTGAAGGGCTCTCAACATTAATTTCAACACTCTGCGGATTGGTTTTATAATAAGAAACACTATTAGCCTCATAAATTCTTGGCACTTGTTTAACCTCAATACTACCCTTAGCCTGAACGGCGTTCTTAACGGCACCGCTGGTATCTTTGGCGTTATCAGGTGTTGGAAAAACGCCACCGCTTAATACCTGAGGTGGGGTTAAGTCTAACTTATTGCTAATTTCAAATTTCCACTGAAAACCACCCAAAGAAAAAGCACCCTGGCCATTGGCTTTTTTAATATTCTCCGTTAAAGCCACTCCATACCAAACTTTTTCTGATGGCGAACCAAGATAAGCTTCCGGACTAAAAATAAAAACCCGATTGTCATTAGACAGCACCCTAACAGCTGTTAGGTTGGTCTTATCGTCATCACCTTGATCGGTTTTATAAAATCTAATATTTTTTGGCTCCAACCTAGCATCAACAGCACAATAACCAGCTTCCACTTTATCGCAAATTGAAGCCGGATCCATAGCTTCTCTAAAAGTCACAATAATTGAAGTATTTCTTGGCACATCACGTTGTTCTGGCGAGGGGTAAACGCTTTTAAGAATACCGGAACCTAAAGCACCCAAAGCACCATTACCCTGACCATTACCACCACCAAACTGATTTTTTTCGCCGGTTGTGGCCAGCAACAAACGACTTATAACATAAATAGCTATAGCAAAAGCCGACAAAACAATTAATAAACCAATACTGGCATTAGTTAAAATCTTTTTGGCCTGCTCAATTTTGTCAGGATTGCCACCAGCCGTCATCCAGACAAAACCACCATAAAGGATCAACAAAATAGCCAGCACTCCTAAAAGGCCGAATAAAATATTAACCACATTGGCGACAATCGTTCTGGGGTCCTTAGCGCCAAAACCAACATCAGCAAAGCTTTTTTGACCAACTGTCCGGTCAAACCAGTCTCCCCAGACATTAATAGCCCGGGCTTCGTTAACGCTAAAACCTTTGTCTAAAGAAAAAGACAAATTAAAACCAGCCATTCCAATGATTAGAATCGCCAAAACAGAAAAAAATTGCTTAAATTTTAAGCTCATTTTAAATAAAAATTCTTTGACTTATTATCTTTCTGAAATTATAATGAATTATACCATATCAACCGCAAAGTTAAAAGTCTAAAGTTAAAAGTTAAAAGTTGCGAAATTTGACTTTTCAACTTTTTTCACAGTCTACAAAATACTTTAAACTTTATACTTTAAACTTAAAATTTTTATCATGACTATTGAGCAAATAGCCCAAAAAGTTAAGGAGAACCAAACAGAGGCCGATATTGACCTCCTGTTTAAGGCTTATCATTTTGCATTGGGTGCTCATGGTGAGCAAAAAAGAAAAACCGGCGAACCTTATATCCAACACCCCCTGCACACGGCTTTTATTTTAGCTCAAATTAAAGCCGACATGCCAACGATTATTGCCGGCATTTTACATGATGTACCAGAGGATACTAATATTAGCCTAGAACAAATAAACCAAGAATTCGGCGAAGAAATCGCCTTACTGGTTGAAGGTATTACAAAATTAAGCAAAGTTAAATATCGAGGCATTGAGCGCTACCGCGAAAATTTGAAAAAAATGTTTTTGGCCATGGCCTCCGACATTCGCGTAGTTTTTATAAAATTTGCCGATCGCCTGCACAACCTAAGAACCTTAGAAGGTGTTGATCCCAAAAAACGCCTACGCATCGCCAAAGAAACTTTGGAAATTTATGCGCCTATCGCCGGCCTCTTAGGTATCTGGCGACTCAAGTGGCAAATGGAAGACATCTGTTTCAAATATTTATACCCCGATGAATATAAAAAACTTGAATACAAATATGAGATAGAAAAAAAGGTTGAATTAACTCAATATATTCAACAATTAAAAAATATCCTAACCAAAGAACTAAAGCGTGCTGGCATTGAACACCGTATTGAAGGCCGTTTCAAACATTTGTACAGCATCTGGCAAAAGATGGAAGCCAAGGAACGCAAGTTTGATGAAATTTATGATGTTTTCGCTTTGCGCATTATCGTCAAAACCACAGCCGACTGCTACAACGCCCTGGGCGTAATTCATAATTTATGGCGCCCCAACTACAGTCGCTTTAAAGATTATATCGCTGTGCCCAAACCAAACGGCTATCGCAGTCTACACACCACGGTTTTTGGCCCAGCTGGCAAAGCCACTGAGTTTCAAATCCGCACTGAAGAAATGCACGAAGAATCACTTTACGGCTTTAGTGCTCATTTGCACTACAAACAAAATGCCCTAACGCCAGCCGGCAAACCAATGCGCTGGGTGCAAGAAATCCTAGACGCCCAAAAAGATATTAAAAGCACCGATGAATTTGTTAAGCAAGTTAAACTTAATGTTTTTCAAGATCGTATTTTTGTATTTACACCTAAGGGTGATGTTTATGATCTGCCTCGTGGCGCCACGCCAGTTGATTTTGCCTATGCCGTCCACACTGAAATTGGCAACAAATGCTCCTCTGCTATGGTCAACGGCAAAATAAAAGAGCTCCATCATGAATTAAAAAATGGCGACATGGTGGATATTATTGTGGAAAAAAATCGCAAAGGCCCCAATCACGACTGGCTAAAATTTGTCAAAACCAGAAAAGCCCGCGATCGCATCAAGCAACAAACCCGCAAATTCCGCCTGTCTGATTTCAAAAAAATTATTCCAGGATTCAAATAATTTACAACTAAAATAACCAAATAAACATACCATCAGCTAAAACGCTGGTGGTATTTGCTTAGCCGACGAAGCCGGCTGATTCGTTTGGTTGCAAGATTTGCTTTATTTTCTTTGTCATTCCGGCCAGCGAGCCGGAATCTAGGGTTGGGCAGGACGTTTTTGTCATTCCGGCCAGCGAGCCGGAATCTAGAGTCTGGCAGGACGTTTTTGTCATTCCGGCCAGCGAGCCGGAATCTAGAGTCTGGCAGGACGTTTTTGTCATTCCGGCCAGCGAGCCGGAATCTAGAGTCTGGCAGGACGTTTTTGTCATTCCGGCCAGCGAGCCGGAATCTAGAGTCTGGCAGGACTAACGAGAATTAATAGACTCCACGTCTGTATAGATTAACTCCTGGATCCTGGGTCGCGGCCCAGGATGACAAGGTCGGGGGTGGTCGCGGCCCGGGATGACAGAGTCAGTGGGTAGTTATGGTGTGGAATAATGGAGTAGAAAAGTTTTATCTATAAAATAAACTTAGCGATTAAACAGTGTGGTCATGGTCTCACCAAAGGCTACGCCTTCAAACCTACTTACCAGCAGGCAAGCGCACTTAGTGGCTGACGCTGATGGTTTATTTGGGTAATTAAAAAGGCGGAGAATTTCTCCGCCCTTGTTTAATTGAGTTCAACCCCAATCTCTTTTAGTCTGCAATCCACGCTAAACAGTTCTGCCAATAAATCAGCTTCAGTTATTTTTTGGGGATTAGTGTCTTGTAAGTCAAAAAAGCAATCATGACGAGAATCATTCAACAAATCAAATTGACGCTCAACCACTTTTCTAACCTCAGATAAGGCTTCAATTTTTTCATCAAAATTAGAACCCTTATCAATTTTACCCCACAAAACCTCTGTACTGCTTATCATAAAACTCCCCCTTTAAAATTAAAAGAACTAAAAAGGCTATAAAAAACAAAAAAACCAGCCCTTACCCCGAGCCGATTAATTATTTTCTGCTCCTTATAACCAATAAATAAACCTTATTTAAAAAACTAAAAATAATTATAACAAAAATGCAGAATATGTCAATATCATCAATTTTTGGCTAATTTTAAACAATCTATTGACTTTTTTCTTAAAATATGCTATAATTATAGTATAAGTAAAAAAACCAAAATAGCTAAAAATAGGAGATTTATCATGAATTGGCTCTTTAAATTATTTAGGCAAAAAACCAAATCAAAACCGCAAAAGCAAAACTTTGTATACGCTTACAAACGATACCCTTTTGATGATTGTCAATATTTTTCAGTTGAGGCTGAAAATATAGAGACAGCCGATATTGAAGCTAAAAAAATTTACGAAGAAATGCTCAATAGCAAACAAACAGTTATGATTGATTTTTACAGATCACCAAAACAGCCCTAATGCCAAAACCAAAAACGACCAGCCCTAAACAGCCAAAGGTCGTTTTTTATTTTAAAAATAAACCCCGTATCATATGCTTCAACAAAAAATACCCCTCTAAACAAAGGAGTATTTTTTAAAAAATTAAAATAATTTCTACCATTTCTTACCGGATTCTTCTTTAAGCTTACCGATCTTTCTTAAATATTCTTTTTTTGATCTAAGCTTTAAGGAAATTAAAGCGCTTGTCTTTTTTTGGTTTTCGTTCTTGTCTTTCTTGACATAACGACCACGTCTGGCTTCCATCAGCTTACCGCTCTGTTGCAGACGCTTGTTAAAACGTCTCAGAAAAGACTCAAAGCTTTCGCCTTTTTTTCTCTTAAATTGAACCATATCGCCCACCAACCTTTCTAGATGTTATTTCAATTATATCTTAACTTAATTAATATTCAATCTTTTGTCAAGTTCATTAACTAATTTCCTCATATCAACGGTTTCTTGTACGCCAGACTCCATATCCTTAAGTAAAATTGTGCCGTCAATCATTTCTTTTTGACCCAAAATTAAAGTATATTTAGCCTTAGATTTTTCCGCCTCTTCCAACTGACCTTTTAAGCTGTCGGAAATAAAACACTCTCGAACATTAAAACCGGCTCGGCGTAATTCTTCAAACAACAGCATAGCCTTTTGTTTGGCGGTTTCACTGATTTGAGCGATAAAAATATCAGCATCATTATTTTCGGCTACCACGATACTTTTACTTCTGATGCGAGAAATAGTTTTTTCCAAATCAATCGCCAAACCGCAGGCTTTAATATTTTTGCCACCCAGCTTAGCTACCAAGTTGGTGTAATTACCGCCACCACCCAAAGACAAGTGCTTGCGATTTTCACCAGCCGGCATAAATTCAAAAATCGTTTTGTCAAAAAATTCAAAACCTCTCACCGACACCAAACGAGTGTCTAAACTATAAGGAATACCTAAATTGTCCAAAAATTCCAAAACTTGTTCAAAGTGTTTACGACAATCATCAGATAAATAATCAACAATCGGCGATAATTCAGCCGCCACTTCCTGACATTTTTCTTCTCGACAATCCAAAATTGAAAAAGGTTGTTTCAATAAACGCTTGCGACAATCCGGGCACAGTTTTGACTTGCGTCCCCTTTCCTTGAAAAAATTATTGATAACTTTAATATAATTATCGCGACATTCCAAATCACCCAAACTATTAATGTGGACTTCCACATCTAATTGCAATTCTTTAAAAAAATTATAACCGATTAAAATCAACTGAGCGTCGGCTGACGAACTGAATTCCCCAAAAATATCCAAACTGAATTGATGAAACTGTCTCAGGCGACCACCTTGATAGCGATCAAAAGCAAAGACCGGCCCCATCCAAAAATTTTTATGCGTCACTTCTTGGTTAATCACATTGTGCTCAACCAAGGATCTAACCAGACCGAGCAAGGCATCAGGCCTTAAAGCCAAGCGTTCACCGTTTTTGGTAGTAAAACTTAAAAGATCTTTGTTGCAAACTTCGCTATTTTTACCCAAGCCTCTTTCATAAAGATCCAAGCCCTCCAAGATAGGCAAATCGCAACGTTTAAAACTGTAAAGACGAGCCATCTCTATAGCTTTGCGTCCAACCAAATCCCAATACTTGTACTCTTCCGGCAAAATGTCTTTCAAGCCCTTAACCCGACCAAAATTCGAAGACTGACCACTTGGTCTTTTGATTGGCTCTACTTTACTTTTCTTAGTTCGAGGCATAATAAATTATTTAATATTGAACTGTTTTTAAGACACCTACTTTATCAAGTGGTAGGCCACGAAAAAAAACTTTGCCCACCAAAAAACTCTTAGCCACTGCACCAAAGACCCTAGAATCTTTAGAAGCAAAACGATTATCCCCTAAAACATAAAATTCATCAGCACTGATATTTATTTTACCTTCGGTGTAGGTGTAGGTTTTTAAACCATCTGGTAAATATTTTTCTGGTAATTCAAAACCATCCGGATGAGCTTGGTTGTAAATATAAACCGCACCATCTCTAAATTCCACAGACTCACCAGGTAAACCAATAACTCTTTTAATAAAATATTCCTTAGGATCAGCTGGATAACGAAAAACCACAACATCGCCACGCTGTGGCTGGTTAAAACGGTAGCTAATTTCGTCAATAATCAAATATTCTTTATCATGAAAATTAGGCTCCATAGAAGCACCCTTAACATAAAAAGGCTGAATTAAAAAATAACGTATTGGCAAAACTATAGCCAAAGAGATTAAAACCATTTTAAAAGTTTCCCAGGCCAAAGTTAAAAACTTCTTCATAAATATAAAATAAAATTAATTAAAAATAATGAGAATAATATAACATCAGACTCAGAATTAGTCAACCTCTTTAAAAAAGTTTTAAAAAGTAAAAACTTAAAACGAAAAGGTAAAAACAACAACTTAAAGTTTAAAAGAAGTCGAAAAATCTTTTATCTTTATAGCTATTGTTTTTATTTTTTACCTCTTACTTTTTAGTTTTTTATTTTTTGTCTTTTTGTGATGAGTTGTTGCTTGGCTTTTGTGAGTTTTTTCGTAGTGTGCCAAGTCAATAGTGGTTTTAATAACCGTATCGGGATTTAAAGAAATACTGTCGATACCAGCGTCGGTTAAGAAGCGAGCAAAATCCGGAAAGTCAGACGGTGCTTGACCACAAATGCCGACTTTGCGTTTATTGCGCTTAGCCGCTTGAATTAAATATCTAATGAGAATTTTAACTGATTCATTATTTTCGTTGGCCACGCCGGCGATATTTAAATTGCCGGCATCGCGATCTATACCCATGGTCAGCTGAGTTAAGTCATTGGAGCCGATGGAAAAGCCATCAAAAACTTTGGCGAATTTGTCGGCCAAAATTATGTTGGTAGGAATTTCCGCCATAACATAAACCTGCAAACCGTCCACACCCTGCTTCAAGCCATGCTTAGCCATAATCGCCAAAACTTTTTGCCCCTCCTCTACGGTCCGACAAATCGGAATCATGATCTTGATATTAGTCAAACCCATTTCCTGACGAGCTTTCTTGAAAGCCAAACATTCCAAAGCAAAAGCTTTTTCGTATTTTGGATCGTAATAACGACTGGCACCACGCCAGCCAATCATTGGATTGGCCTCAATCGGTTCATAAGCAGAGCCACCGATTAAGTTGGCATATTCATTTGATTTAAAATCAGACAAACGGATAATTACATCCTTAGGATAAAAAGCTGAGGCGATAATACCAATACCCTCAGCTAAACGATCAACGAAAAACTGTTTTTTATCTTTGTAGCCGGCTGTCAATTCGGCAATCTCTTTTTTGACCTTCTTGTCTTTAAGCTGATTAAAGTTAATCAAGGCCAAAGGATGAATTTTAATATGATTGTTAATAATAAATTCTTCGCGCGCCAAACCCACGCCATCATTAGGAATAAAAGATGAGGCAAAGGCAATATCCGGCGAACCAATGTTCATCATAATCTTGGTATGTTTGGGGCGCTTGAGATTTTTGATGCTGGTTTTATTAACCTTAAATTTTAACTCACCCTTAAAGACAAAACCATCATCACCTTCAGCGCAATCAACTGTCACCTTGTCGCCAGTGGACAAAACTTTAGTAGTGTTCTCTGTGCCCACCACACAAGGAATACCCAATTCACGCGAGACAATAGCCGCATGACAAGTGCGACCGCCCTTATCTGTCACAATCGCCGAAGCAATTTTCATAATCGGCTCCCAATCAGGATCGGTCATGTCAGTCACCAAAACTTCGCCTTTCTTAAACTGGTCAATATTTTTAACATTCATGATTTTGTGAACCATGCCAGCGCCAATTTTGTTGCCGACGCTCTTGCCTTTAACTAATAATTTACCTTTTTCCAAAAGCTTATACTCCTCCACCACACTATAATCACGGACGCTATGGATGGTTTCCGGCCTAGCCTGAACAATATAAAGTTTGTTTTCTTTGCCGTCTTTGGCCCACTCAATATCCATGGGTCGACCGTAATGATTTTCAATCGCCACCGCCCACTTAGCCAAAGTTAGAACTTCTTTGTCGCTGATAGCTTCTTTGGTTTGCTGAGCCTTAGGTACTGCTACATCTTTGACAGCTCGCGTGCCGGAAGCCGTGGCATAAATCATTTTAATTTTTTTGGTGCTAGTGCGCTTGGAAATAATAGCCATGGTTGGTTTAAAAACCAAATACTCGTCAGGTGTCACCTTACCCTGAACAATATTTTCGCCTAAGCCATAAATTGAGTTAATCAAAACGGTGCCGGCAAAACCAGATTCGGTATCAATAGTAAACATAACACCAGAAGCCGCCAAATCGCTACGCACCATTTTTTGCACGCCGACCGATAAAGCAATCTTAAAATGATCAAAACCCTTATCCACCCGATAAGAAATGGCGCGATTGGTAAAAAGCGAAGCAATACATTCTTGGACAGCCTTCATCAACTCAGCTTCACCGGAAATATTCAAATAGGTTTCCTGCTGACCGGCAAAACTAGCATCTGGCAAATCTTCAGCTGTAGCTGAAGAGCGAACCGCCACATGCAAATTACTAACATTATGCAATTTGGACAATTTCTTATAAGCCACGGAAATTTCTTTGGCCATCTTTTTTGGCCAAGCCGCATCAACAATCAATTTACGGACTTTGGCGCCTCGCTTAGCCAAATCATTAACATTGCCCGTGTCTAATCCTTTTAAAGCCTCTCTAATTTCTTCTTTCAAACCAGATTTGCTCATAAAATAATTATAAGCAACGGCTGTGGTGGCAAAACCATTAGGCACATGGATGCCCTTTTTACCCAGCTTCTGATACATTTCGCCCAGCGAAGCATTCTTACCGCCGACCCTGGGCACATCTTTGATAGTCAGCTCATTAAAAAATTTGATAAATTGAGACATATGAGTATAAATTTTAATTTAAAAAATAAAAACACTAATATTTAAATCAGTGTTTATTATATCACAATTATGCTTAATGGTAAAAAAATAATTTGTAACTTACCTGCGTACCACAAGGTAGGCAAGTTTGTAATTTTAAATTTTTAATTAATTTGGTGCGGATGGAGAGACTTGAACTCTCATGGGTTGCCCCACCAGCTCCTAAGGCTGGCGTGTATACCAATTTCACCACATCCGCTTACGCTTATTTATGAATCAATAAATAACAAACTTAACTTCATAATTTATGACTCATATATAATTATTTTGGCAAACTAAAAATCTTATAATTTTTATACTATACAAGAGTAATCCACCCCCTGTCAACTAATCAAAAGCGCATAGCGCTTACCTTAATTGGAAATTGAAAATTGGAAATTGGAAATTTCGTTATGCTACATAAAACCTATTTACTACAAAAACCATCAATTAAAGACCTTTCTTGACAAAGAGTAGCCACTGGTTTACATTTAACAACTTATTTATTAAAATGATCTATTAAGCTTAAATCATGTTAGACAAGCAAGAACAATTTTTTAGACAAATTGCCGACGCTAAAAAAATAGCCGTAGTTTTCAATAAAAACTGGTCTGGCGATGCCTTAGCTGCTGCCTTGGCTCTATCCCAACTTTTAATCAAACTGGGGAAAACCATCACTTTAGTCGCCGACCATGATGGCCGACAAAAGCTTTTTTCTTTTTTGCCGTTCTTCCCTTTTGTTCAGCCGGTCTTAGACAGTGCTGAACAATTTATTATCAGCTTAAATTCCTCTCAATTAAAAATTAAAGATTTGCGTTATCGTCTGGAGCAGGATCGCTTGGATATAATTATCTCCCCCGAGCCAGGCTCCACTATTTCCTCTCAGCAAATCAGCAGTCAGGCTAGCGGTTTTAGTTATGACAGCGCTGTTATTATTGGTAGTGGCGACCTAGAAAGTTTGGGTTTAATCTATCAAAATCAACCAGACTTTTTTTATCAGACACCAATCATCAATCTTGATTGTCAGGCCACCAATGAAGCTTATGGCCAAATCAATATTATAGATTTGAAAGTTGCTTCAATTTCAGAAATTATTTTTAATTTATTTGCCGACAAAACCGACTTAATTGATCCCGACATTGCCACCTGTCTTTTAGCTGGTATTATCGACAACACGGCCAATTTTAAATCAGCTTCAGTTTCCCCGCAAACTCTAACCGTGGCGGCTGATTTAATTAAGTTAGGCGGTCGTCGTCAAGAAATTATTGATCATCTTTATCGTGGCAAAAAAATCAGCACGCTTAAGCTTTGGGGTTCGGCCTTGTCTCGACTAGGCTTATCAGCCAACGAGCGCTTGGCCTGGACTTGGCTGAGTTATGAAGACATTGCCAAACTAAAACTTAAGCGCCAAGATTTAATCATCTTAGCCGAAGAGCTTATCGCCAATTTAGAAAGCCTGGAACTAATTATTATTTTTGTGGCTAAGGATCAAGAAACTTTAGCCATGGTTTACAGCTTGAAAAATTTTGACGCTTTGGAATTAACCAAAAATTACGCCCCGCAAGGTAATAAAAAACTGGCGCAAATTCTTTTCAAACAACCCCTAGAAACAGTCATCAAAGAATTAACGCCAGATCTTAGTCGTCAGCTTTAACTATTAGAACGCAAAAATTTATAAATACTTTCTGTAGCAATAGCGCCCTCAGCGCAGGCTGTTAGAATCTGCCTTAAATTATTTGAGCCGTTAGTCATATCACCAGCCGCCCAGATGCCAGTCAAATTAGTTGACTGGTCTTTTTTTACCATAACATGGTCTTTGTCATCAACTTCACCACCCAAGGCCTTGAATAACTCTGATTTTGGTTTAGTGCCAATTTCCACAAACAAACCATCAACCAACAATTCTTTGCTTCCCTCAAACTCTTTTTCCAAGATAATTTTTTCCAGCTTATTTTCGCCAAGCAAATCACTAATTTGATTGTCAGTCACTTTAATAATATTTGGATGTTTCAAAACTTCATCGCGCCAAACCGCCTCACCTTTTAATTCACTACGATGAACCAAATAAACCTTGGGGCAAAGGTCAGCTAAATACAAAGCTGCGGTCATGGCGCTATTGCCACCACCAACCACCGCCACATTGCGTCCCTTAAAAAACATAGCGTCGCAGGTGGCGCAATAAGCCACGCCTCGGCCTGCCAAACGACTTTCACTTTCAAGACCCAGCTTACGATGCTCTGTGCCCATAGCTAGCAAAACGGCTCTGGCTGAGAATTCTTTGCCTTGTTTGGTAGTTAATTGCCAGCCACCCTCAGATGATTTTAAAATCTCAACCTGATCAACTAATATTTCGCCGTTCATAGCCTTAACATGATCAGTCATTTTTTCAGTCAATTCATGACCGGAAATAGCCATCTCACCAGGCCAATTGCAAATTTTACTAGGTTCAGTCATTAAACCACCGACCACACCGCCGATACTTAAAACCTTTAAATCATAACGCAACGCATAAATTTGTGCGGTTAAACTAGCCGGACCAGCGCCCAAAATAACCAAATCATATTTTTCCATAATAATAAGTTAAAGTTTATAAAGTTGAAAGTAATTTTATAACAAAACTAATCTATTTAGCAAGTTTTACTAAAAAGATGACAAACCGGTAAATTCCTGAAAACGATAAAATAAATTATTAATCAGCGACTCATCTTGATAGGTTTTATAATCAACCGTATAAACATTGCCATCACTATTGGTCCAAAGTTTATTAAAATAATCTTCAAACTCCTGAGCCAAGTTTAAACCACGCTTAGTGGACAGCCAAATATCAGTTTCCAAATTATAATCGCCGATATTTCTTCTGGTAAAATTAGCCGAACCCAAAACCAAACTCAAAATACCCTCTTGTTCATTAATCGCCAGCATCAATTTACTGTGAAACTGTTCTCCAGAAGTTTGATACCAGCGCACGGCTATTTTATTGTTTGATTTTTTTATCAGCTCATCAGCCACCTGACGATTGGGGATACCATTTTTTTCATAACCAAAAGCATCTTTATTGGGATCTAAAATAAGCCGAACATCAACACCCCGCTTCGACGCTGCTAATAAAGCTTTAACCACCTGTCGTTCAGACAAATAAAACATAGCTAAAAACAAATGATCACCTTCGTTTAATTTATTGATTTCGCCAAGAACCGTTTGTCTGATTTGTCCTTCGGTGATTAAACTAACTTTGGCATACTGATTTTGACCAGCCTTGGGATTAAGTAAATTCGGTGGCAACGGCTCTAGGCTATTTTTAGACATAACAGCCACCGCTGATTCCGATTTAAAAAGCTCCTGACCAAAAACGCCCCTGACCAGCAAAGCCACATTAGAATGAGCCGAACTGGCATCGTGGGCGTTGGCCGAGGCCACCAAACTAACCAGCTCACCGTCTTTATCAAACAAAAAAGTTTTACGGTGATTAGCTTTAAAGTTTAACATAGCCAAATAACTGCGCAAACTTACTTTTTTAGCTTTAGCTGAAAATGGTTGAGGCAAGTAGCCATGCAAGGAATTGCCCCAATAGCTAAAAAACAAACGCCAAGGTGCCGAATAAATCGGATTACCGTCTCTTAACGGTTTTAAATCTGTCACAACCACATTAATACCAGCTTCAGACAAAGCTCTAAGCTGGGCCGAATCAAAACCGCCATAAACGGTATTAATCGGATCAACAATCAAATTAATTCTAATGTCGCTATTAGCTCTTTTTTTGGCAATTAATTTATCAGTTAATTGTGAAGATAATTTTTTATAAACCTGCCCATCAGAACCGGTAAAATCATTAAACAAAAACATGTCAATTAAAATATACTGCTGGGCCGAATCAATATAATTAAAAACCGTATTAAAAATTTCTTGCTGAGTTTGGCGTTGCCCCTTAGCATCGCTAAAAGTCAAATCTTGCAAAAAATCGATATCGCTCAAATTAACAATATAAGGCTGACTTTGATAATCAAGACCTTCCGGCAAAACTTTAAACGATTGATAAATGCCGATACCCAAACAGATTAAAAGCAACAACAAGCCAACAGCACAAAGCCTAGCCTTAAAATAACCCTTGATAACTTTTTTTCTAAAAATCCAATCTTGCCAATCTTGTAATAACATATTTATATTATAACTCTTAAAAAGCCGAGACGCAAAAATCGGAATAATAATGTTGGTGTGTTTATAATTATAACAAAAATATCAAATTTTAAACTTTGAGCTTTGAGCTTAATTTGACTTTGGAAATTAGAATTTTGAAATTTTAAAAATATTCTATTGTCATGCTGTCCGCCAGCTGGCGAATTAGCATCTCGGAGTTGGCATGAGATCCTGAAATAAATTCAGGATGACAAAGAAAAAAGTTAAGGATGACAAAGAAAAAAGTTAAGGATGACAAAAATCAAATTAAATCCAAAAATAAAAGCTCAAATTTTAAAATTTGAGCTTTGAGCTTAATTTGACTTTGGAAATTAAAATTTTGAAATTTATAATTATTTTTTGTTGCCCAAAATCACCAAAACATCTTGAGTTGAAGGCTCTTCGCCTACTGGCAACTTATCACTGGCTGTCAAACTCAATTCTTTTTCCAAGGCGCTAACATCTTTACCGGTTAAGTTGATCAGCATATCTTCGCTGTAATCAGTCTTAACAGCGTTGCCGACTGTGGCCACATTAAAACCGGCATTTTTTAATCTGTCGCCCATTTCATTAGCCACGCCAATTTTTTGACTACCATTTCTAACTTCAATACTTAGCTCAACAGGGGCTGTTTGTTGGGTGGCCAAACTATCACCACTCAACAAAACCGGTCCAACATTAACAATTCGATTTTCAGCTGGGTTATAAATAATAGCCTTGTCTTTGTAAATCAAAACTTTGTCACCATTTTTAGCATCCTTAAAAAACACCTGCTCTTTAGCTAAGGTCTGGCTATCAACAACCGTAGCGATTGTCGGCTCACCTTCAGGCAAAACCATTAATTGACCAACTTTTTTAACCAAGTCTTCAGTCTCGGCCTTAATTTTAACTTGCTGAGCAACAGGATCCTGAAAAACCGCCAACTCTTTTTTAAGACTAAAATATTTTTGAGACAATGCAGCCAAACCAGCCACCGCCACAACTAATAATATGGATAGGATAATTTTGGAAAATTCATTCTTTGCTTCTGGCAATTCAACTACCTCTTTGCTTTTTTTAGCTGGCATAATTTTATGATATTAAATTTAAATTTATTAATCCAATTACTCCGACACGATAATTAAAACATCTTGGCTACTGGCAGTCTCGCCTTCGGGCAAAGTTTTAACAGCCGTCACGCCGAACTCTTTCTCTAAAGCGCTGACATCTTTAGAACCCAAATTAACCACATAGGTTTGCGTATAGGTATCTTTAGAAGCATTACCAAGTTTGGTCACCTTGTATTGTTTATTGGCTTCTAACTTGGTTTTCCACTTACCGGCCAGACCGTTAATCTGTGTGCCGTTTCTAATTTCAATATTTAAACTTTCAGTGACACCGTTGGTTGTTGAGCTGGCTGTTTCACCGCCATTCTCGGCTGAAGCCTTGCTGGAATCATTAGTCGGACCAAAGCTGATAATCTTGTTGGTGGTCGGCCTAAACAACAAAGCCTCTCGGTCAAACAAAACTACCTTATCGCCATTTTCGGCTTTAGTAAAAAATGAGTCTCTTTGTTTTAAGCTTTCCACATCTTTAACTGTAGCCAAACTAGAAGTCCCCTCCGGCAACTGAACCCTGTCTGCCAAATAAGACATTAACTCATCATCGCTTAAACTGGTTGGATCGGCGTTTAATAATTGTCCTTTCTTTTGCAAATTATCATTAGCCGATTTTATATCTTGATAATCCAAATACAACTTACCCAAGGTGCCAGCTAAAGCCAAAACCAAAAGAACTAAAAAAAAGTTGAGCCAGCCAAAACCTCGTCTGCCCGGCACGGACAAAGGCGAAGTATTCTGGGCGATAATCTCATCAACCGACGGACGACCACTCTTTGAGGATTTGTTTGTAAACATATATTTAAGTTAGTGCCTCCTTTGATAACCTAATATTATAACAAAGACGAGAGAGGGGCAAGAGGTGCTTTTGGTAAGTTTTAAGTTTCAAATTTTAAGGTTTAAGGTTTAACCTATAAATTCATCTTTGAAGTGGCTAAATTTAAATATATTTTATAATTTTGCCATATTACTCATTAAATACCTGGAATATATAAGCCCTCTTGACTTTTTTCTTAAAATATGCTATAATTATATATAATAGCTTATAATATTTAAAAAAGGCTAAAATTAAACAAAAAATAAAGATTGTTCATTTAAAAAAGGATTATTACGATGGAAACTTCACTTGTTTTTTCGGCATTTTTCTATTTTGTATCAGCATTAGTCTTAGCACTATTGGAAATAGAAACAGAAGGTAAATTCGGTTGGGGAGCAAAACTTCCCACTTGGCGTAAAAATAACCGGCTTACAGAAAAATTAATACCTGGACGGCCAGCCACTGGTTACTGGTTATTCGTCAATCTACTAGTCATACTTTTCTTCCATTCTAGTTTTTTCAACGGACAAAGTTGGAGTCTGGAAGCTGAAGCCACGGCCTTCTCGCATTGGTTGATATTCTTGCCGGTTTGGGATTTTTGCTGGTTCGTCTTTAACCCGAACTACAAATTAAAAAATTTCAAACAAGAAAACATAGCTTGGTTTAAGGGCACGAAATGGTTCTTTGGCCTAATGCCGATGGATTACATATTCGGAATACTAGGTAGCTCTGCCGTAGCTTATTATCTTGACTATTTAAATAATGGCTGGGATAATCTAATATTCAATGGTTGCTTTGTGGCCTTAATAGTTCCGGCCATAATATTCTCCCCGCTCTATCATCGCCTCTACTGGCGATTAAGAAAAGATCAAAAAGAAGCATAAGCTCTTTCAAAAGCCGACACTAAAGTCGGCTTTTATTTTTTAACCAGATAAACCCGCCAGCGTGAGCCACCGAGTGCGCTTGCCTGCCGGTAGGCAGGTTTATCGGCGTAGCCCTCGGTGCATGTTTTAAAAAATTAATTTATTAATTAAAACATTAAGCGTAATAATTATTTTAATCTACTTTTCACTAAGATGTTTTTTAAGCTAAACATTATAATTAGTTTCCTCCCCTAAGCTAGGGGAGGAACAAGGAGGGGTCTGGAGTTAAGAGCTAGCTCGTCTAAATTATCATCAAAATATTCCTATCTTTAGACCCCACCCTAACCCCTGCCTACCTGAGGTACGCAGGCAAACTCGTTGGTAGGGGGGAGACCGCTAACTCTTTAGCTTAGTCTTCGCGCCTTAAGCCCGCATAGCGGGTAAACTTAAAACCGCCAGCGTTTGAGCTGGCGGTTGATTATTTTTTAAAAAAATATTTAGCTAAAAATCGCTTGCCAAGTTTTATAAAAAATACTAATATACCCCTTACACTGTTCTTTGGCAAAAAATTATGAGGGTAGCAATGCAACCGAAAATAACCGCAGCCTTTTTTAAACAAACTCCCAGCCTTGAAGAAATGACCAAGGCTAATATACAAATCGCCATCATCCAAATCCCAGAAAAAAATGGATATTGTTCACAAATTTTTATCAGAACCGATGACGACTTGGCCATGGGCATGGTTTACGAAATGGCCACCAGGGAAAACGGCTTAAAATATCAGCTTAATGATCCGACTTTAGCCAGCTATCTTTGCAAAAAAGATATTGGCAAAATATCAACCCTTTTAAGCAATAAATATAGCGTGTCGATAATCGACTAAAAGCCAATCCTCATTGGCTTTTTTATTTACTTTTAAAAATATAAAAACGATTAAAATAAAAAACCCGCACGGATATGCAGGTTTATAATGATTTACATCATTATTAACTAATTTTATTTTACGCTTTATCATCTGTATAATTAAGCATAGGCGGCACAATACCATGAATTGTTTCAAGATATCTTTTTTGTTCTGTAAGGTTGTCTGAATTTGGCAATAAAATTAAAGATGACATTGCATGAAATTCACGCCATTGATATAAATATAATTCAAAATTATTATATTTATTTTTGATAGCTTCAATTTCCATTTCGTTCAAAAAGTCATCGAGTCTGTTCAGGACTTTCTTGGTCAGCATGTTAAACGCAATGCCAGAAAAATCTTGAGAGAACTCAAGTGCCAACTTATGAAACTCTTGTGTTACAGGCGTCTGAATATTTTTTTCAATATCTTCAAACACGTCAATACAGTCATCAATTAACTGAATACAATTTGCATACAGCAAAAAGAAGTTTTCTGAATAGGGGTGTCTACCAAAAAGCGCCATCTTACTAGCTAATGGCATAAGATAATAAGCTGTGCATCCAATCATTTCTAAGTTATCCAGGCTATAGATTTCACTCCTTTTTTCTGTATTGTAAGTAAAACTCTTGTTAACTGCTATCATTATTTCTTGTTTGGAAACCAATTTAGGTGAAGTATTTGTAATCGAATTAAGACAATTCATTATCTCATTATCCAAATTTTCAAAACTATCTACAGAAAATTTTGATGCATTCGGATAATCTTTATTGTCAATGATGTCATCAATCTTAATAGCTAAACTATCAAGATTATGAATACATTCATTGAAAGCTTTAACAACGCTGGGATTAGCAATGTTAAATAAATCTTCCATGAAAGAAGCTAAATAAAAGCTGGCTCTTTGTTCTACATTTGCCCTACTATTAATCAGCGGCATAGTTTTCTGAAGTATCATAGTTGCACCTCCTTAAATTTATAAATTGTAATGAACAATTAATACATTTATTGTAATTGATATAATCTTACCATTTCTCAAGCTTAATATCAACGTATAAAAACAAAATAATACTAAAAACAGACAAAAACACAAAAAATATCCGAATTGGATATTTTAAGTTAGCGAGGGCGTGTTGGATTTTAAGAGAAATCGTTTAATGTGATCCCAAGGGGAATTGAACCCCTGTTACCAGAATGAAAACCTGGTGTCCCCGCCTCGCGTCGACGAGCAACTGCGAGTCGAGGCGGGCTAACCATTAGACTAAAATTATTTTTATAAATTTATTTTGTAGTCCCTAGGGGAATTGAACCCCTGTTACCAGGATGAAAACCTGGTGTCCTAACCATTAGACGAAGGGACCGAGAATAATTTTTAATTTAAAATTTTTAATTTTAAAGTTAAGTATTATTTCACTATCGCTACACAATTTTTGTTAGCCTATTTTTCTTTGTCATTCCGAACCGCCTGGGGCGGAGAGGAATCGCTTCGACGTGATGAATCTTTCTGTTAATAAAAAATGCCCAAAGCATTTGTTGATTATATGTGAATATTATAACGATTTGAATTATTTTGTCAAATGTATTAAATTACTATCACTTTTAAACATAATATGTTATATTACAAATAATTATGAAAATTTTGGCTATCGAAACATCGTGCGATGAAACTGCGGCTTCAGTGGTTGAGGGTAAGGGTAATAAACTTAAAGTTTTGTCCAACGTCGTTTCCTCACAAATAGAAATTCACAAAAAATACGGTGGCGTGGTGCCGGAGGTGGCAGCGCGACATCATGTTTTGAATATTATTCCGGTTATCAAAGAGGCCTTGGCCAAAGCCAACATAACTCTCCCTCTCCTTGATAAGGAGAGGGTTGGGGTGAGGTCTGTCGGCAAAAAAAACCCCATAGACGCCATCGCTGTCACCGCCGGTCCGGGCTTAATCACCTCGTTGATTGTCGGTGCCGAAACCGCCAAGGCTTTGGCTTTTGCCTGGCAAAAACCTTTAGTGGCGGTCAATCATATTGCCGGCCATATTTACGCCAATTGGTTGCCTAGTCAAAATCAAGCAAGTACTATTAAATTTCCAGCCGTGGTTTTGACTGTTTCTGGCGGTCACAATCTATTAGTTCTAATGAAAAAACATTTGGATTTAAAAACAATCGGCGACACTCGTGATGATGCCGCCGGTGAAGCTTTTGATAAAGGCGCCAAGCTGTTGGGCTTAGGTTATCCGGGCGGACCGGCTATCGCCGCTAACGCGGCTCTAATTAAAAATGAAGAATTAAAAATTAAAAATTTAGGAGTCGCTTCGCAACAATCAATTAAATTTCCGCGACCGATGATTAATGATAATAATTTTGATTTTTCTTTTTCCGGTTTGAAAACCTCTCTACTCTACGCTCTACCCAAAGATAAAAATTGGCAAAAACGAATCGCCGATTATGCCCACGAATATCAGCAAGCCATTATTGATGTCCTGATTAAAAAAACCATTAAAGCCGCACTTCATTACAAAGTCAAAACAGTTTTGCTGGCTGGTGGTGTCTCAGCCAACAAAGAGCTAAGACAACAATTAGCCGAAGCTGTTGCTAAAAATTGTCCGCAAGTCGCCTTTCATTGCCCAGACCTTGCCTACACTACTGATAACGCTACCATGATTGGCTCAGCCGGTTATTTTAAATTTAAAGCCGGCCAGACCATTTCTCCTGATAAAATTAAAATCAATCCTAATTGGCAACTTTAAAAGCTTATCGTAATGTTAAAATCTGTAGGGTCAGCCCTTGTGGCTGACCGTAGTCGGGCAGGGACAAGCCTAAGCCCCTACGACATTGATTTTAAAGCAATTCCTCGTCGCCCTGATTGTTAATCGGCGCTCACTAGTAATGGCAACAAAAATTTGAGGCATTTGAATTAATTTGAGGATTTGAATTATATGCCACAAAGAGATAAACTAATAGTATATGAATAAGACAAACAAACCTATTATTTTCTCAGGTATTCAACCGAGTGGCCATTTGCACTTGGGTAACTATTTTGGCGCCCTTGCTCAGTGGCTGGCCATGCAAGAAAACCACCAATGTATTTTTTCTATTGTTGACTATCACGCCATAACCGTCAAACAGGAAGTAAAAAATTTTAAAAGACAAATTTTAGACGCGGCCAAAATTTATTTGGCCTCCGGCATTGATCCTAAAAAATCTTTAATTTTTCGTCAATCGGCCATTAGCGAACATACTGAACTAGCTTGGTTGTTAAATTGCACTGTTGCTAGAATGAGCGATTTGGCAAACATGACTCAATTTAAAGATAAGGCCGGCGACAAAAATGTTGGCGTTGGTTTGTTTGATTATCCCGTTCTAATGGCTGCTGATATTTTACTCTATCAAACAGCTGTTGTACCAGTTGGTGAAGATCAAGTCCAGCATTTAGAGCTAACTCGAGATTTAGCCAAACGCTTCAATAGCCAATACGGTCAAACTTTTGTTGTACCTCAGGCCAAACTATCTCAGGCCGGCGCTCGCCTGATGGGTTTAGATGATCCGACTAAAAAAATGAGTAAATCAGCCACCTCGCCTGCCAATTACATTGCTCTGCTGGATTCACCGGAAACAGCCAAGAAAAAAATTATGCGTGCTGTCACCGACTCTGGTTCGGAAATTAAATACGACCCAGCGAGCAAACCAGCCATCGCCAATTTGATGATTATTTACAGTTTGCTGTCTAAAATCAGTCTCAAAGATATTGAAAAAAATTATTCCGGTAAAGGCTATGGTGATTTTAAAAAAGATTTAGCCGAAATAATTTCAAGCTTCTTAACGGATTTTCAAAATAAATTTAATAAAATTAGCGATCAACAAGTTGAGAAAATTTTTGCAAACAGCGCCAAACAAGTAAAACCGTTGGCCGAAGCTACCATAAACAAAGTCAAGAAAAATTTAGGTTTATTATAATTGGTTCTTTTCACAACCCTTAGGGAGGGTAAAATGATTATTAGTGAAACATTGCGTTTTTTAGCCAGGAAAATTGAAGATGTCGCCCGCTTGGAGGTTAAATTGCAAGAGAGTCAACGAAACCAACAATTTTCTCAAGAAGAAAAAGATGAAATTTATTGTAACTCAATTGTTCGTCAATTAAATAATCTTTTTGAGACAATTCCCAATATCAACAGACAAGAAATTTATGTATCCTTGCAGATAGAAGAAATTGAAAGTGAAGAAAATATTTACTTCGCCGGCATTGAACTAAAAAAATTGCCAGACACAAACGAAAAGGGCAACCATTATGTAAAATCAGGCCGACCAAGAATTTTTTCACAAAAATTCAGATTTATTTTTGACCAGCAAATACCAAGCTAAAAAACCAATTTTAAAAAGGGCAAAAATTTGCCCTTTTATTTTTTATTATAAATCTATAAGTTTATTATGACTTAATTAAAGCCAGCAACTCATCACGCTTGGCCTCCATCAATTCTTTGGTTTTGGCCTCTAAATTAAGCCTTAGCAAAGGCTCGGTATTGGATGAGCGGACATTAAACCAAAAATCTTCATACTCAACACTAATGCCGTCTAATTCATTTTGCTGACCATCACTGTAAGTTTCTTTTATCTGTTTAATCTTGGCCTGCGGGTCGGCCACAGTTTCATTGATCTCTCCAGAGTGCCAATATTTTTTATAAGGCTTAATAAACTGGCTGAAAGTTTGACCACTCTCCGACAAGTTTTGCAAAATCTTTAAAGCCACAATCATCGGCACCTCATAGCAACCTTCATCCATATTTAAAAAGAAATGTCCCGAAGATTCACCGGCAAAATAAGCGCCCTCAGCTACGGCTTGTGCTTTAATTAAACTATGACCAACCATAGTGACAATCGGCGTACCTCCCAAAGCCTTAATGGTTTCTGGTGTAATACGACCAGGTCTAATATCATAAGCAATTTTGGCGCCGGGTTTCTCGCTTAAAAATATTTTACTTAAAATCGCCCTAGTAATGCCAGCTTCAATCGCCTCGCCGGTCTCATCAACAAAAAAGATACGATCGCCGTCACCGTCGGTGGTAATACCCAAATCGGCTTTTTCAGAAATAACTCTGGCGCACAAATCAGCCACATTCTCAGCTTTAAAAGGGTCGGCTTGGTGCGCTGGGAAAGTACCGTCCAACTCCCAGTTCATTTTAATTACCTGACAAGGCAAATGTTTAAATAATTCTTCAAAATAATGAGCGCCCATGGCATTAGCCGGATCAATCACCACTTTCAAGGGTTTAATTTTACTAACATCAGCACAACTTAAATCATGAGCCACCTGATCTGCCAGCACGCCCTCTTTTTTCTCAACTGTGCCAACCTGACTAGCTAGAGTAAACTGGTCAGCCATCACTTCTTCTTTAAGTCGCTCCAAACCATTATTTTTACCCACAGGCAAAGCCCTATCTCTAACAATTTTAAAACCATTATACTCCCGCGGATTATGCGAAGCACTTACTTGAATACCGCCTTGATAGCCGTAGTGCGCCACAGCGAAATAAAAAGTCGGCGTTGAAGCCAAACCAATGTCAATCACCTGTGCCCCACCGTCGGTTAGGCCTTTAATCAAACTTTCCTTTAAAGACGGCGAAGACAAACGCATATCCGAAGCCACCACCAATTTCATAGCTAAGGTGCCAAGTTCTTCTTGTCGCATTTTAACAAAAGCCAGACCCAATTTATAGGCCAAATCTTCATCAAAATCTTTTTGATAAATTCCCCTTAAATCATAGGCTTTAAACACCGATGGATTGGTTTGCATATTGTTTGTTTAATTTTTTTTCATTATAAAACTAATCTGCAAAAAACAAAAGCCCCAAAACAAAAACCGCCCGACAAGCGGACGGCTTTTATTTTGTATATAGTTTATTTAAGACAACATTTTCTTAGGCTCAACCAAATTATACCCAAGCCCCACATTTTAGCAATCAAGGCTAAAAACCAACCAAAAATCGGGATAGTAAACAAAGCGCAGGCAATAACCACACCAATCAACATGGATAAAAGCATAGTTGAAGTGCTCTCGCCTTTGTTGTCGTTTTTCGGTCGTTTATGGCGATAGCGTCCCATAATCAATAAACCGACAAAAATTGACACTAAAAGTTTCCCCAGAATCATGGCAGCCAACCACAGCAAACCAAGCAAGAAAGCCAAAGGTATACCAATAACAGTAATCATTAAAAAGAGTAAAGCAAACGGTGTCACAAACAAAAATAAAGCACCCCAGCCAATAGCCACACCCGGGGAATCAACCATTTGATCTAAAAAGCCTAAAAGTTTGCGTTTAAAACAAAGCACCAAAACCAAACCAATCAACAAGGTGCCAAACAAAGCGATAATTTTATACCACAACCACACACCAGCCAAAGCCACTAAAATTGATTCATTAAAATTCTGATCATCAACTCTCGGTAATTGGCGGACAACCTTACCACCAATTGAATCGTTGTTGGCAATGGTTGCTTGTGAAGCTGAAGTATACTCTAAATTACCACCTATCTTAGCTCCTTCCATAACTGTCAAACCGGACATCTTGTTTTTGTCATCGCTATCAATATTCAAAGCAACATCTTTGCCTATTTGGCCATTGATAGTGGCTACACCGGCCGAACCATGAAGACTGCCGGCAATCTTACCGTTAATATCGGTAAAACCAGCGGCCACCAGCATATCCATGCCAACATCAGCTTTTGAGCCCAACATAGCTGAGGCACCAAAGGCCATAACATTTCTGCCAACCTTACTATTAAGATTAACATCGCTACCGGCTACTCGAACGCTACCACTAACATCACCCAATATACTAATTGATTGAGCAGCGCATAAAACATCGCCGTCAACTTGGCCAGTAATAATAACCGATTGCCCGGCACAAATTACATCGCCCTTAACTCTGCCGTCAATTGATAAGGTGGAAGCAGCCGCGTAAAGATTGCCTTCAACAATATCGGCCTGACCTATATTGACAGCGTTGCCGGTTTTCACGGCAAAAGCCTTAGCCGAAAATGGCAATAAAAGAGCCAAGGCCAAGACTGGTAAAAATAATTTTACGCTTGTTTTTGTCATAACTTTGTGGTTAAATTTAATTGTATCTTTTCAGATATTTACTATCTGAAAAACTTAGTCAGAGGACAACCCTCCTTAAGTTTGTATTATACCATTTTTTAAAAAACATGACAAAGGATTTAAATAGCTTAGCCAAAGAGTTGATAAAACTTCAACCCAAAGACCTAAAAGAATTAGCCACAGCCAAAAGACGCTTGGCTAAAAAATTTGGTTTATCTTTGCCAACAAACTCTCTTTTGATTGCTGAATTAAAAAAAATCAAAAGCACACCAAAAGAACTGTTAGCATTATTGAAACGCCGGTTGGTTAGAACTATGTCGGGCATTGCGCCAGTGGCTGTTTTAACCGCGCCCTTCCCCTGCCCAGGACGTTGCGCCTATTGTCCTACTGACAAAAATATTCCCCAAAGCTATTTATCAAATGAGCCGGCAGTTATGCGAGCTGTGCATTGTAATTTTAACCCCTACGAGCAAGTAATCTATCGACTCAGGGCATTAGAAGCCAATGGTCACGAGCCAACCAAAATAGAATTAATTGTGATTGGTGGCACCTGGTCGGTTTTGCCACTAAATTATCAGTATTGGTTTGTTAAAGAATGTTTTAGGGCAACTAATGACTTTTCACACCGAAAACGACCCCCAACAAACAACCCTACCGAAAAAACATCTTTAACCAAACTAAAAACCGCCCTAGCCACAGAACAACATAAAAATGAAAAAGCCACTTATCAAATTATTGGCCTAACCTTGGAAACCAGACCGGATTTTATTAACCAGGCCGAACTTTGGCGGATGCGCCAATTGGGTGCCACTCGAGTGGAAATGGGCGTTCAGGCTTTGGACGACAAAATTCTTAAACTCAACTTGCGCGATTCCACTGTTGCCGACATAACTAAAGCTTCAGCTTTGTTAAAAAATTTCGGCTTCAAAGTCACCTATCACTTTATGCCAGCTCTACCAGGAAGCACACCTCAAAAAGACCTGCAAATGTTTCGGTCTATGTTTAGCTCAGATCAAGACAGCGAGTTGATTGAAATAAAAGGCCATTCCCAGGATAGCTTAAAAAAACTTATTAAAACTAAATTGGCCGACAATAATTTCAACCCCGATCAAATAAAATTTTACCCAACCGTTGTCACTAAGGGCAGTCTGCTTTATAAATGGTGGCAACAAGGCAAATACCAACCATACACCGACCAGCAACTTAAAAAGCTGATTATTGATTGCAAGAAAATTATTCCACCCTTTGTTAGAATTATTCGCCTGATTCGCGACATTCCCGGTGAGTCTATCATGGCCGGCAACAAAATCACCAACTTGCGACAAATTTTAAAACTAGACGGGGTTAGTTGTCGTTGTATTCGTTGCCGAGAAATCGGCCAAGAAACTTTTAGTCTAAAAGATGTTAAGCTGTTTATTAGGAAATATCGCTCGTCAAATGGTGATGAGTATTTTATTAGTTTTGAAAACAGTCAAAAAACAAAACTTTACGGCTTTGCCAGATTGCGCTTGCCGGAAACTAATGGTATTTTTAAACAAACAGCACTTTTAAGAGAACTGCATGTTTATGGCCAATTGGTAAGCGTGGGGCAATCGATTGACAAAACCCAACACCAGGGCTTAGGCAAACGTCTACTCAATCAAGCTGAAATCATTACTCAATTAGCCGGCTATTGTCAGCTGGCTGTTATTTCCGGTGTGGGTGTTAGAGGCTACTACAAAAAGCTTGGCTACAAATTACAAAAAACTTATTTAGTTAAAAAAATGTTATAGCCGTGTATAGCGTCCGTCTCCAATCAAATTGTTGATACCAATAACACGACGGTCAGCCACAAGGGCTGACCCTACAATATTAACAACAAATAAAACATCATGAAAACTTTAATCATCATTCCAACTTACAACGAAGCTGACAATATTGAAGGTTTGTTAAAAGAAATTTTTGAGCTCAATTTAGATTTGTCTGTTTTGGTGGTTGATGATAATTCTCCGGACAACACTGCTCAAAAAGTTATTGACTGCCAAAATCACTATGCCGATCTTTTTTTACTCAAACGACAGGCTAAAGACGGTTTGGGTCGAGCTTATTTAGCTGGTTTTACTTGGGCCAAAAATAATGGTTACGAATCGGTTATTCAGATGGATGCCGATTTTTCCCATTCCCCTAAACACTTATCATCTATTTTACAAACTTTGGCCGACAACGATTTTGTGGTTGGTTCTCGTTATGTTAAAGGCGGTAGTGTGGTTAATTGGCCATTAAGGCGAAAGTTAATTAGTCTTGGCGGTAGCTTATATGCCAGAATAATTTTGGGGTTAAAAATAAAAGATCTAACTGGTGGATTTAACGCTTGGCGAAAATCAGTCTGGGAAAAATTTGACGAATCAACTATTAAAGCCAATGGCTATAGTTTTCAAATTGAATTAAAAAACCAAGCTGTTAGGGCCGGTCATAGCTGGACCGAGGTGCCAATCACCTTTGAAGAGCGACGCAACGGCCAATCAAAATTAAGAGGCAAAATTATTTGGGAAGCTGTTTGGCGAGTTTGGCAGATAAGACTAAAAAATTGGCACTGGCCAACAATTAGTTTATTACTAGCCACTTTACTATTAGCAACTATTGTTTACTGGCCGGGTTTGCATGGCACTTTCTTAAACTGGGACGACGCCATGCAAGTGACTAAAAATCCCGACATCCAAGCTTTATTTTTGAGCAATCTTAAACGAATGTTTTCCAGTTTTTATGTTGGCATGTACCAACCAATGACTTCCTTAACCTATGCCATTGAATACAAACTGTTTGGCTTAAAATCATTCAACTTTCATCTGTTTAGTTTACTGATTCATTTGGCCAATGTTCTGCTGGCTTTCAAATTAATTAAAACCCTCAAGCAACCAACCTGGCTAGCCTTGACTGTCGCCTCTTTAATGGCCGTGCACCCCATGAATGTTGAAGCCGTAGCTTGGATTTCAGCCACTAGCACTTTACTATTTAGCTTTTGGCTACTTCTAGCAACTATTTTTTATTTAAAATATTTAGAGCAAAACCAACGCCATTATTTTTGGCTCAGTTTTGGTGCTTTTTTAATATCAACTTTAAGCAAAAGCGCTGCCATCATCTTCCCTTTTATTATGCTAGGGGCCGACTATCTTAAAGGCCACGGCAGTCTTAAAAAAAATTGGCCAAGAATTATTTTTGTTTTCTTAATCAGCTGTATTTTTGGCTATCTAACGCTATTTGGGCGACAAGACACCGAGCACATTCTCAATTTAGGAGAGTTCTACAATCCTCTGCAAAGGATTATTATGGTTCTTTATGCCTTGTTTTTTTATGTGGCTAAATTTTTTGCACCCTTAAATTTATCACCTTACTACATCTATCCTCAAAACCCCGCCCAACTACCTTGGATTTTTTATATCTACAGCCTTATCGTGGTCGTGACTCTGCTTGTTTGTTTTTATTTATTCATCAAAAAAAAGTTGCCAAAAATTATTACTTTTAGCTTGCTCTGGTTTACTGTCAATCTGATTTTAGTTTTAAAAATCGTCCCCTTAGGTTCACAAATAACCGCCGATCGCTACAATTACTTACCCGCCATTGGCTTAATTTTAATTGCCGGCTATCTGGCGCAAAAATTTTGGCAAAAATATCCGTGGCTAAAGAAAATCTTTTTAATAATATTACTAGGTACTATCTTATTTTTTGCCTATCTATCACGCCGACAAACTGCTGTTTGGCGTGACAATGTAATTTTTTTCAACACCGCCATTAGCCAAGCACCTAATGAGGCCGGACTTTATGATTTAAGAGGCATTAGTAAAAGAGAAATTGGCGACTCTGTTGGTGCCTTGGCCGATGCCAATCAGGCTGTTGCCATAAACCCTACCGACGATTTAATTCGCAATGATCGCGCTTTAATTTTGGCTGAGGATTTTGGTCGTTATGACGAAGCTTTAAGTGATCTAAATTTTGCCATAGCCATCAGACCTCGTTTTCATCTTTTTTATTATAATCGTGGCGACATTAAAGTTTTAAAAAGAGACTTAAACGGAGCTATTGATGATTTTTCCCAAGCCATTGAATTAGAACCTCACTCAAAATATTTTTTCAATCGTGGTAATTGCTATTTTGAATTAAACAAATACCAAGAAGCCATTGACAACTACAATCAAGCTGTAAACCTTAATGCCAATTTCAGCTTGGCTTTTTTTAACAAAAGTTTAGCCCTGCAAGCTTTAGACAAAATGACTGAAGCTTGCGACAGCGCCACCCAAGCCGCCAATCTCAATTTAGTAATGGCTCAAAATTGGTACAAAGAAAATTGCTTAAACAATTTGCAGGATTAATATGAAATTTTTTGAAAAATTAAAGTCCAAACCAAAGTTGTTTAGCACCCTTATTTTAACGGCCATACTTATTTTGGTCTTTTTTGTTTTTCTGTCTTGTCTTAGCAGTAGTTTGGTGGAGTGGGACGATCAATTTCAAATTACTCAAAATTTAGATATAAAAAAAATCAACCCACACAACCTAAGAAAAATGTTTAGCACTTTTTACTTAGGCATGTACCAGCCCTTGGCCACTCTATCCTTTGCTCTTGAATACAAATTTTTTCATTCTTCACCGCTTTTTTTACATCTTGATAATATTTTGTTGCATTGCTTGAATATTATTTTGGTTTACTGCTTGAGCCGACAACTGTTCAACAAAAGATCGGTGGCTTTAATTAGCTCGGCTCTATTTGCCATACACCCCCTGCAAGTCGAAACCATTGCCTGGGTTTCGGCCAGAAGCAACTTACTATCAAGCTTTTTTTGTTTAATCACTTTAATCACCTACACTCATTATTCAAAAAAACGCACTCCGCTAAGCTACTTTTCAAGCTTGATTCTGTTTTCCATGTCTTTAATGTCTAAAGTTGCCACCGTAAGTTTATCTCCGGTTTTATTATTTATAGACTACTTAAATAAAAGACCTTTAAACAAAACTGCTTGGCTGGAAAAATTGCCTTTCTTTGCTCTATCCATAACTTTCGGCCTAATTGCTATTCGCAGTCGAGGTGTCAACGCCCTATTGCCACCCATAAACTATTCTTGGCTGGAACGTTTATTATTTGTACCATATTCTTTTATTTTTTACATAAAAAAATTAATTATGCCGGTTGACCTATCAGCTTACTATGGCTTTCCTGAAGTAACCAACGGCTGGTTGCCACCAATTTTTTATCTATCTTTAGTCTTATTTATTTTGGCACTGATTTTTATCTGGCGTTATCGCCGAAACAGAATTGTTATTTTTTTACCAGCTTTTTATTGTCTACTCATTTCCCCGACTCTGCAAATAAAAAATTTTTCCACCACCCTAACAGCCGATCGTTATGCTTACCTTGCCTCTTTGGCTTATTTTTGGTTTTTGGCTTTGATGATGATTTGGTTATTTAAACGATTCACCAGACTAAAAATCTGGCTAATGCTCTCTTTGATAATTTTTATTGGTCTAACCGCTTATTTAGCTAAAATGAGGACCTGGATTTGGTTCGACAGCTTATCTTTATGGCAAGATGTTATCAAAAACGACCCTAAGGTGGCCAGTGTTTACAGTAGTTTGGGCAACGCCGAAAGTCGTCAAGGTAATTTTGATGAAGCTATGAAATACTATGATCAGGCCAAGGCTATCAAGCCAGACGATCCTTTTATTTACAACAATATCGGCACGGCTTTAATTAAAAATAAAGAAGATTATGCCGGCGCCATTGAACAATTTAACCGAGCCATCAGCCTAAATCCCAATGAGGCTTTATTCTATTACAACCGAGCCAATATTCTTTTTAAATTAAAAGACTTACCCAGCGCTTTAATTGACTATCAAAACGCCATCAACTTAAGCCAAGGTGATAGTCCTTATTACTATGTTTATATTGGTAGTTTAGCTAAAGCTCAATACGATCTTAACTTATTTGCCGAAGCTATAAAAACCTATGACCGAGCCATAGATCTTTTTGCTCTGTCAGATGCCTATTATTATCGTGGTCTAGCCAAGATTAAACTAAACGATTTAGACGGTGGTTGCCAAGACCTTAAAGAAGCTGATAAACTGGAGAATAAAGAAGCCCTAGGAAACATTCAAAGCTATTGTAAATAATTTGCTAACTAATTTTTAATTTTATAATTTTTAATCCTACAAAATTACAAATTTATTAAAAATATACAAATTAAAGAATAAAAAGCGTGTTTATCTCGTAAAAATTGCAAAATAATGTTTGTAAATTCGTAAGGCAAATTTACAATAATTTATCTACTATCTTAAAAATTATAAATTATAAAATTAAAAATATGCTTTATAAAAATTTAAAAAATGTTGACCCGACTCTTTTTAAGCTTGTTGACGCCGAAACCACGAGACAACAAAAAGTCATCACCCTAATCGCTTCGGAAAACTACGCTTCGCCGGCAGTGCTGGAAGTTTTGGGTTCACCCTTGAATAATAAATATTCTGAAGGTTATGCCGGTAAACGTTATTATCCTGGCAACGAAATTGTTGACAAGATTGAAACTTTAGCTATTGCTCGGGCTAAAAAATTGTTTGGCGCCGAACACGCCAATGTGCAAGCCTTGTCCGGTGGCTCGGCTAATCTGGCGATTTATTTTGGTTTGTTAAAACCGGGTGACAAGATTATGGGCGCCAAATTAGACCACGGCGGTCATTTGTCACACGGCCACAAGGTTAACGCCTCTGGTCAGATCTACCAACAAATCGGTTACGAACTCAACGCCGACGGCCGTTTTGACATGAAACAAATCGCTACCCTGGCCAAAAAAGCCAAACCACGCTTAATTGTTGCTGGCTACAGCGCCTATTCACGCGATATTGACTGGCCGGCTTTCAGAAAAATCGCCGACTCAGTTAAGGCCTACCTTCTAGCCGATATCTCACATACCGCCGGACTAATTGCTACCAAACAATTAAGTAGTCCTGTTAAATACGCCGATGTAGTTATGTTTACCACCCACAAAAGTTTTTGGGGCCCACGTGGTGCCGTAATTTTATGCAAAAAAAATCTGGCTCAAGTTATTGATCGCGCCGTTTTCCCCGGCTTTCAGGGTGGCCCGCACGACAACAACATTGCCGCCATCGCCGCAACTTTACAAGAAGCCAGTAGCCAAAAATTTAAAACCTACGCCAAGCAAGTCAAAGTCAATGCCAGTGCCTTAGCCACGGAATTTGCCAAACTGAATTACAAAATAATTTCCGGTGGCACGGACAATCATCTGTTTGTTATAGACCTAACCAACAAAAATTTAACCGGTGGCGAAGCCGAGCAGAAGCTAGCTAAAGCTGGCATTTTAGTCTCACGCTCCACTATACCTCACGATCCACGTGGCCCCTTTAATCCTTCAGGTATTCGCCTGGGCGTTTATGCCATCACCAGTTGTGGTTTCAAAACCGCCGATATGAAAAAACTAACCAAACGAATTGATGAAATCTTATCAAACAATAAATAACAATTTTACAAATTTAAAAACCGGCTAATTTATTCAGTCGGTTTTTAAAAATGAACTTAAACTTTTTTAATAAAATTACGCTTATAAAACTCGAATTGAGAATGCTCTATAACTTCCCCAATAACGGAAGCTTCTTTAAATCCGAATTCTCTTTCTGCAATTTTTATATTTTTAGAAAAAGATAAAAGCGCAAATAACATATCCAATTTTTCCCTAGCCAAGCTCCCACCACCAGAATAATCATTGCAACCACCACAAAACACATTCATTGCCATATCATTTTCTATTACGAAATAAATATCGTGACAATTTTCTTTGCTAGTTTGCAAGTAAAAAATTTTTAAAGCCTGCGGTTGAGTATTATGCGCCAACAACATCTTAATAAAAGCTCTCATTGTCTTAACGCTTGGTTCAGATACTCCGTCTTCACCCAACATAATAAATTTCTTATCCAAACCGTCAAAGGGACTTTTCTTAAATTCTACCGCGCGATAACGATAATCCTCTGAATCCGGTGATAAAAAATTATCATCAATGGCAGCTAAAAGCGCTATGCCACGCTTAATTTTTTCTTGCTGGCTTATTTCAGAATTTACTGGAATTATAGACATTTCATTGCTCCTTTATAAAATACATAAAATGTTAAAAAACTATATTGTTATAATTATAGCATATTTTAAGAAAAAAGTCAAGAATTATTGAAAAAATAAGGCTTTTGTGATAGCATTGATTATAGTTAAAATTAGTAAAATTTGTTTAATTTAAAGCAAAAAATAAGAATTGATAATTAGTAATAAATTCATAAATTCGTTGAAATTTATAATATATGAATATAATAAACGGCCGTTTAATAGCTGATAAAATTAAAGATCAAATTGCCAAAGAGGTTTTTGACCTCTGTGCCAATTCAACCAACCCAGAGCTTAATGTTCGCAGACCGAGTTTGGCTATTCTTTTAATTGGCAATCGCCCTGACTGCGAGCTCTATGTCAGTCTCAAAGAAAAAGCTGCCAAGGGTGTGGGCATCGACACTAGTCTTTACAAATTTAACGAGACAGCCGACGAAGCGCAAATTTTAGAAACTATCAAATTTTTAAATACCGATGAAACAACCGACGGCATTCTAGTTCAGTTGCCATTGCCCAACCACATAGATACCGATAAAATCATAGAAACAATAAATCCACACAAAGACGTTGATGGTTTTCACCCAGCTAATTTAGAAAAGATAGAAAATAACCGTCATTCCCAAGAGTGTAACGAGTCGGGAATCCAAACCGATAACAAAGCATCAGAGATTAAGATTCCGGCTCGCGCTTCATTGCCTAACGGCAATTTATTTGGCCGGAATGACGAGATTATATCGCCAGTTTTTCAGTCTGTTCTTGTTTGTTTAGATGATATTAAATTTACCTTAAAAGACAAATCAGTAGCCATTGTCGCTAAGCCAAGTATTTTTACCCAAAGCCTCGACAAGCTATTGGAAAATTTTGGCGCCAAAGTTTTATTATTTAAGCCAGAAGAGGTCGGCGCCAAGACTGCTTCGGCTGATTTGCTGATTAGTGCCGTTGGTCAAGCTGATCTCATTAATGCCGACGATATCAAAACAGATGCCGTGTTAATTGATATTGGTATTAGCCAAGATGAAACAGGTAAAACCTGTGGCGACGTCAATGCCGAAAGCGTCTCAGCCAAGGCCAGTGCTCTAACACCGGTACCAGGAGGTATCGGACCACTAACCATAGCCTTTGCTCTAAAAAATACTCTGGAGTTTTATAAAACTCTAATTCCAAAATCCTAATTTCCGACCTGCCTGTCGGCAGACAGGTGTCAAAACAAAACCAAATGACAAATTTGGACTTAAAATTTTGACATTGATTTGTTATTGGAAATTTGAGCTTGGAAATTATAAAAATGAATGACATAAAAAATACAAAAAAACAGTTGCTTGATCTAATGCATATTCACTACGGCTTTAAAACCTTTCGTCATGGTCAGGAAGAAGCCATTGACGCTGTTTTAGCAAGTCAATCGACTGTCATTATCATGCCAACAGGTGGTGGCAAATCTTTGTGCTATCAATTACCGGCCTTAGTTTTGCCTGGTCTAACTGTTGTTATTTCTCCGCTTATCGCATTAATGAAAGATCAGGTTGATCGTTTAAATAATCGTGGCCTTAATGCCACTTTCATCAATAGCTCTCTAACCGACAAAGAAACAAACTCACGCTTAGAACAAATTAAAAGTGGTTTCTATAAATTGATTTATATCGCTCCGGAAAGATTTTATAACCAAACTTTTCTCAACAGCCTAAAGGCAATAGAGGTCAGCCTGTTTGCCGTGGACGAAGCGCATTGCATCAGCCAATGGGGACATGATTTTCGCCCCAGCTACTCTCGTCTTAAGCAAGCTATTGAGTTTCTTGGTCGACCGACAGTTATTGCTCTAACAGCCACAGCCACGCCGGAAGTTCGCGCCGACATCATTAAGCAACTGGACTTAAAAGAACCAAAGGTTATTATTACCGGCTTTGGTCGACCAAATTTACAGTTTGGCGTAATCCCCGCTTCAGACAGCCAAAAACCGCAAATAATTTTAGATGCTATCCAAAGTATGAGCGACCCAACCGGTGTTATTTACACGGGCACTCGTGCCAAAACAGAATCAATTCTTGAAATCTTAATGGACAATGGTATTGATGCCGTTGGTTATCATGGTGGCATGGACGCCCTTTCCAGAGAACAGGTGCAAAATGATTTTATGTCTGGGAAAACACCTATCATCGTAGCTACCAACGCTTTTGGCATGGGTATTGATAAAAAAAATATTCGTTTTGTCATTCATGATCACATGCCAGGCACTATTGAAGCTTACTACCAAGAAGCTGGTCGCGCCGGCCGTGACGAACAATCAAGTTTGTGTTTGATTCTTTATCACCCTCGTGATCGTTATTTACGTGAATTTTTTATTAAAGGCGACAATCCTGATCCCAAACTTATCTTGGAGGTTTATGATATATTAAAAAATCTACCGACTGACGCTAATGGCAGTCTGCTAATAACTTATAGTGATATCAAACAAAACTTATCAGAAGATGTGCCAGAAATGGCTATTGGTACATCAATAAAAATTTTGGAATCAGCCGGTTATATTAAAAGATCTCGAGAAAGGCTTGGCCAAGCTCATCTTCGTTTAACTAAATCACCAGAAGAAATAAAAACAACTCTTGGCACTAAAACCAAAAAACAATTGCTACTTTTAGACTCCTTATTGGCTAGATATAGCGACTCATTAATCAGTGGCTGGGAAATAAATTTAGAAGAATTGGCCTCAATGATTGGCGCTAAAAAATCGTCTCTCCAGCGTCTGGTTAAAAAACTAGCAGACCTTGATTGTCTTGATTATCGCCCACCTTTCAAGGGCACAGAAATTTATCTAACAAAAATAGTAGCCACCGAGGATGTGGACATTAATTTTGCAACTCTCAAAGCCAAATCTCGAGCTGCTTATGACAAGCTGGACAAAATGGAAGAATACATCTATCATCAAGCTTGCCGACAGGAATTTATTTTAAATTATTTTGGCGAAAATAATACCAAACCCTGCGGTCATTGCGACCTATGCTTAAATGGCTCCGGACTCAAAAGATTTAAACCGGTCAAAACAACTTTTTGGCCAAAAACCTCTTCAAACAATTTTGATCAAGATACCAAAATCACCGAAGTAAAAGTCGCTTCACCCTTTGCCACCAAGCTAACCCAAATAGAAACTTTCGGCCTTTTGAGCCAAGGCTTACCAATTAACGAAATCGCTGGAAAACGTGGCTTAGCTGAAAATACCATTATTGAGCATATTTGCTATCTGATTGATAAAAAAATGCCGGTTAATCTTGATAAACTAGTAGAGCCGAAAACTCAAGCTAAAATTATTAAAGCTATTGAAAAAATTGGCGTTGAAAAACTCAAACCGCTTAAAGAAGCTTTGGCTGAAGAGATTAGTTATAATGATATTAAGCTGGTAGTAGCGGATTTTAAAACACGCAACACTCAACCAACGAAAAACAACAATTCAAATTAGGCCTTATCTAAAAAACACATATCATTATTTTATTATTTATAATATTATGTGTTGCCTGATAAAATATGAACAAAAAAACAGCTGACTATTTATTAAAATTAGTACAAACCGGCTATTCTCAAATTGCCGAAGATTTTAATGATACCCGCAAAAAACAAATCTGGCCGGAATTGGCCAAATTAGCTTCTCTGGTTGATGATTCCTTGAGACGCCAAAGCGTTTTGGATGTTGGCTGTGGTAATGGTCGCTTAGCCGAACTTTTTAAAAATAAACAGATCGACTATTTAGGCATAGATAATTGCCCAGAGTTAATCTCTCTGGCCAAAGCCGAATATGGCCAAAATTTTACGACTGGCGATATTCTCAAGCTTAGCCTGTTAAAACCTCACAACTTTGATTATATTTTCTGCATTGCTGTTTTGCATCATCTGCCAAGTCAGCAACTACGTCTAGAAGCCCTCAAACAATTAAGAAGCAAGCTTAAAGATGGTGGCACGATTATTATCACTGTTTGGAATTTATGGACTCAAAAAAAATACCGTCGCCTAATTTTTAAATACTATCTTTTAAGACTTTTGAAAAAAAATCAATTTGATTTCGGCGATATAATTTTTAACTGGAAAGATGCCCAAGGCAATGATCTGGCTCAACGCTATTATCACGCTTTTAGCAAACGCGACCTAGCCAAGTTGGCTAAAAAAGCCGACTTAATCATTGACAAACTTTACCAAGATAAATATAATTACTATCTCATATTAAAAAAAGCCTCTTAAAGATTAAGAGGCTTAACGTTTATAAATCGATAACAGCTTGGCGAATCGTTTCTTCGATTTGTTTGTGAGTTAAAACAAAGTCTTCTTGAAAAAACTTTTCATCAAATTCTATTGGCTTGCCAATAATAATTTGGCATTTTTTGCCTTTGCCAACCCGAAAAGGGTTTAGTAAGGCTTTTTTTATTTTGGTTTTATCAACCTCTGCTGGTTGAATTTCATCAAAACCAACCAATTTCACTGGAATAGCCTGCTTAAAATATTTCTTACCATGGCCGTTTCTAAAATTTTCATAAATAAACCTGGCCACATCTTTTTTACAGGTTTGGATTTCTTTGGTGCGAGAGCGAGTGCCTTCGAAATAAAGCACAAGGTTGCCAATGCCTAAATATTTTTTCCATCTTTCTTTAGCATCAACATCAGCACCGCCAACACCTCGCCTGACAGAAATAACTTTGGTTAGCCACATAATAGCTCCAAACCATTGATTGAAATAATTTTTTTCATCAGCAATAGTCCAAGGCACCCAAGAGGGATAAAAAACAATTTTTATAATATTTGATAGGCTATAACCGACTCCCCAAGGATCTGTCCAAGCCTGATGATTGGGTAAAAATAAATTGCCAGAACCTTTTGGTAAATTTTCTCGGCCAATGATCTCCAGTTTATTTCTTATTCGAAAAAGATAATAACCATAAAAATAATTAGCCAAAATCACCAATTGCGCCGGTAAATTAATAATCACTCTCAACGGCCAAGAAATAATCATTAGCACTTTGATCCAAAAACTTTTTGAAAACTTGAAGTGAAAATCAATGTTGGTATAGATTTCAGCCAAGAAGCCGACGAAATGACTAAACCTGTTTTTTCTGCCCATGATTTCTCCTTTTTAAAATTTGAAAGGTACAATATTTTAACTTTATTTAACTAGATTTCATCATAAAAAATAAAATTTGTCAAAATTTCTCAATAATCAACCGCCAGCTCAAACACTGGCGGTTTTAAGTTTACCCGCTACGCGGGCTTAAGGCGTGAAGACTAAACTAAAGAGTTAGCGGTCTTTCCCTCCCCTTACCAAGGGGAGGGTGCCTGCCGGTAGGCAGGGGTTAGGGTGGGGTCTAGAGATAAAAAAGACTTAGGTGGTAATAAAATGACATAGCTCTTAACTCCAGACCCCTCCTTGTTCCTCCCCTAGCTTAGGGGAGGAAACTAATTATAATGTTTGGTTAAAAATAGCTTAGAATGAAAAGTAGATTAAAATAATTATCATACCTAATGTTTTAATTACTAAATTAATTTTTAAAAACATGCACCGAGGGCTACGCCGATAAACCTGCCTACCGGCAAGGCAAGCGCACTCGGTGGCTCACGCTGGCGGTTTATCCGGTTAAACAAAAAACAACCCAAATGGGTTGTTTTTATAATAACTAAAAAATTAAGCTTGAGCTTCCTCGGGTGCAGTTTCTACGACTGGTTCAACAATAGTAGCTTCGGTTGCTGGTTCAGCGACAGGAGTTTCAGCTTGGGCCTCAGCTTGCTTAGCAGCTTCAGCATCGATCTTGGCTTTTTCTTCTTTGGCCTTTTCGTCAGCGACCTTTTTAGCAATCGCTTCGCGAGATTTTTTGGTCAATTTGGAAACAGCCACCTTTTTACCTTCAACAACTTTCTGTCCAACCAACAAATTATTAACTGTGTCGGTCATTTGAGCACCCTGGCTAAGCCAGTGTTTAACGCGGTCAGCTTTAACATTAAGTTCTTTGGTGTGGGGGTTATAAAAACCCAAAATCTCCAAACTTCTACCGTATGGATCACGAGCCACTTCAGAAATAATAATCCTATAAATCGGATATTTCTTTTTACCCTTCCTGGACAATTTAATCTTTAACATAGTTTCTTAAAATTTATTTCTTAACCTTTTTGAGAGCATTGACGGTTAAGATGAGCGGGCGACCGGAGTCGGACCGGCTTCCCCAGCTTGGAAGGCTGGTATAATAACCATTATACGACGCCCGCGAAAAATAAAAAGCTTTAAAGCCCAAGCTCAGAAAGCCATAATAGCTTAGCATAAAAGCCTTAATTTGGCAATATCTTAAAGAAAAATAGTCAAATTCCTAATCTTGGTTAATTTTACCTAAAATTAACCAAAAAAATATATAAAAAATGGGCCTAGCCCAACAACACTTTAAGTAATAATAATTACAAATCAACCTCCACCGCTCCCTCCCCGCCTTCAATAATTTTGGCCGGTCTAAAATTATAGCCCTTATTTTCCAACCAATTTTCTACCAAAGGTTTTAAAATAGCTCTACCCTCGGGAGAATTAATGCCCTTGCCGGTTATAACTCTAACCCGTTTCAAACCAGCCTCACCGGCGGTAGCCAAAAAATTATCAAGTGCCACCTCAGCTTCAAGTGCTGTTAAGCCATGCAAATCCAAAACCGCTCCAATTTCCTGTTTGTATTTATTTTTCTTAAGACGCTTGACCATACGAACTTCACAGAGCACTTATCACGCAAGGCAAAACAAAGTGACGACTTAATATTTTAAAAATTTAACAATTTTTTCCAAAAAATCAATCTTCGTCTTGTCAACTTTCCCTCCACTTTGCTATGTGCCGTGTATTTTACTTAGAAATAATAATTAAGGCCTTGGTTGCCGGTTCATCTAAAACATGGTCGCCGGTGGGGTAATCAAAAGCGGCTTCAAACACCCGACTTGCTGGATAGCGATATTTTTCACCCTTTCTGGTGCCTGGATCATTGGTAATAAACTCATCGAGGTTTTTATCATAACCCTGAATGACAATCATATGGGTTAAAGGGCCGGGTTGTTTATAGTTAGGATTTTTTAATTTTTGGCCATTGGTTGGTAGCAAAACTAATTGTCCAGCACTTAAAGCCGCTACAATTTGCTCGGTATTTTTAAATTCAACCACCTCAACTTTTTTATAATTAAAATAACCCTTAATCAATCTATCGGTGGTATCTTGAGCGTTGGTATCAACAAAACCTCCATATTTTTCAGTTTGCCAATCTGCCATGTCAGTAATTGATTTGACGGCTGTTTTTGGATTTAAAGTTTCTCCTTTAATCCAAGCCATGGCCATTAAAACCGAGGCTTCCTCGCAAGCATCTTGTTGCCGGGGATCAGACCATTCGGCCAGAGGCGCTTGGGCCACAAATGGCACATCTAAAAGAATATCTATTTTTTTAGACCAATCAACCGTGCTTGACGATTTAATAATGGCTAATTCTTTTAAGATTCCTTTGGCTTGATCAAGTTTAGTCTCCGCTGCCGGTCGCCAATCTTCAATTTGCGTGGCAATTTCCGTTTCTTTGATTAAAAAAACAGAAACCAAAAAAATTATGGCTAAGCCAAGAACAAACAACAACTTTTTCAAATAATTTTTCCCTGTGAAAACTTTCATATCTATATTATAAAACTAAATTAAAAAATTACAAAACTTTTTCAATAATACCGGAACCTAAAAGTTCTTCACCTCTAAAAATTACTGCTAGCTGACCTGGCGTAATTGCCCTCTCCGGCTTATCAAAAGTAATTTTAATTTGCTCACCAACTTTTTCCAACCTAGCCAAGGTTGGCTGATGATGATAGCGAATAACCAACTCATATTTTTCTGGCAAAACTGGTTCCTGCTTAACCCAGCTAATCTCATTGATCAAGCAAATCTGACGCCACAGCAAAGGATCGTTGGGGTCAGCACTGATAACTAGCTCGTTGGTGTCCAATTTTTTATCAACTACATAATAAGGTCCGCCAGATAAATTACCGATTTCTTTTCTTTGCCCCAAAGTATAAAAAGACAAACCCTCATGTTTGCCCAAAACTTCTCCCTGGGGATTAATCATCATGCCGGGTTTAACCGGCAAACGACTTTTTAAGAATTGACGAATATCAATCTTGCCAACAAAACACAGGCCTTGCGAATCTTTTTTGTCGGCCGTCGGCAAAGCCAAATCGTGAGCTAATTGCCTGACTTCTTTTTTGTAATAACCACCCAAAGGGAAAAGAGCGTGCGATAATTCTTTTTGACCCAAGGCGCACAAAAAATAACTTTGATCTTTGCTATCATCAACGCCCTTCAATAAATGATAAACCTCGCCGTCAAAATCAATTCTGGCATAATGGCCGGTGGCTATCTTATCAGCGCCTAATTTTAAAGCTCGCTCCAAAAATAATTTAAATTTAATTTCACGGTTGCACATAACATCAGGATTGGGTGTGCGACCAGCTTCATACTCGGCAAAAAAATAAGCTAAAACCTTAGCTTCATATTCTTTTTCAAAATTCCAAACATAAAAAGGAATCTTCAATTTGTCAGCCACAGCTCTAGCATCAGCCACATCTTTTTCCAAATTGCAACAACCGCCAAAATCAGAGCTCCAATTTTGCATAAACACGCCAACCACTTCATAACCCTCTTTCACTAACAAAGCAGCGGCCACTGAAGAATCAACGCCACCCGACAAACCAACAAAAATTTTTTGCTTATTTTTAGCCATAATTATCAATATAATAAAGACAAATTTAAAATTTTACCTAATAATTTCTGCTTTCTCATTCTTATATTTAATATTGATTAGGGTCAACATAAACATTCTGGCAACCCCTAGCCATACTTGTGGTATTGAAATTTTTAATACAATTTTTTAAATTTACTTCAAAATCATCATCAGCTTTTAACCAAAGATTTGATAATTCAAAATTATCATAAAAATGTCTTTGAGGCGAGATAACATCGATATTAATATTTATTCCTTGTTTTTTATTAAAATAACACAAAATATTTTTATAAACCTCTCCTACATAATCTTTTTCAAAAATAAAATATACCATTTCACCATGATATAATTTATGCCTAACGCCATTAATGCCAAATATTTCATCAAATAACTCATGACCTAATATTATCTTCATTTTATTTTTATCATAAGTTATATAAATAGAGCCATCTTTACTTATGTTTTCCCTTTTATCACACATCGCTTCTAAAGCTGCAAATAATAGCATTAAACGTGGTATATAGCCAATGGTGTTACGACATTCTTGCAAAAATCTAAACACTTCTGGAAATTGAAAAATTAATAATTTTTGATAATCAGACAATTCATTATCACTAAATTCCAAGCCAACTGGATTCCTATCTTGAATCTTTTTATAAAAAAATACTTTTTCAGGATTATTATTAATTTTAAAAAATAAAAAAGATTCCTTATAAAAATCCATATAGCACTGGCTAATAAAACCAATTTTTTGTATTATTTTATCTAAATTATTTCTAAAATAATTAAATGCTTCTATACAATTTTCTGCCTCAATCTCTTTACTAACAAGCCAAGCATCACCAGACAACCCCAAAGAATAATTAAAATCCCATTGTGTAAAAATATAATCTTCTATATTCATCTCAGGATATCCCTTAATAGTATTATTTAAACCAACACTCAGATAGGAAAGAGTCTTAATCTTTTGCTCAAATAAATAAGTATTCATAATTATTATGAATTTAAAACTGTGAGAATTTTTGTTGTCGGGGTGCTGGGAATTGAACCCAGTCAACATGCTCCCAAAGCATGCGTACTACCGGTATACGACACCCCGTTGAATTAATTGCAAATTAAAAATCTCCTCTTAACAAAATACGAATTATTAATTATAAATTATTTTAAGTACTAATTCGTAATTAATAATTCGTAATTGGTTGTGTGCCGAGGGAGAGGATCGAACTCTCGACACAAGGATTTTCAGTCCTTTGCTCTACCACTGAGCTACCTCGGCATACGCCCTACGGGCGAATTAAGAATTAATAATTATTAATTTATAATTATTAATTCATCTTTACTTAAGCAAAGATGTCTTGTTGCGGGGATCGGATTCGAACCGATGACCTCCAGGTTATGGGCCTGGCGAGCTGCCAACTGCTCTACCCCGCTTTGACGCCTAACGGCTAATTAAGAATCAGTAATTAAAAAATTAATAATAATTTAATTCTTAATTTTTCATTCTTAATTCATTTTTGCCTCAGCAAAAATGTTTGTGGGCAATGGAGGATTCGAACCTCCGACCTCAACATTATCAGTGTTGCGCTCTAACCAACTGAGCTAATTGCCCCGAATAAGTTATAAGGTTTAAAATTTAAATTAATCTTATTTTTAGCTTGGGCATATTATTTTATTCTAACAAAAAAGGATTAACCTCACAAATGTTTTAAGGGTAATCCTTTTTTATCAAACAGCCCCCATAAAAACTATTTGTTTTGTAAAAAAGATTATGAATCCGATAGGCACTAATTCTCAGTCTCACTGTGTTCTCACAAACAGCAGTGAGCTCGACATTACTCTAGTTAAAGAGTAAAACTCCCTAGAAAGGAGGTGATCCATCCACAGCTTCCGCTACGGATGCCTTGTTACGACTTCACCCTTATCGCTGGTTTTACCTTCCCCGCCTACGGCGGGTTCGGGTACCCCCAACTCTCTTGGTGTGACGGGCGGTGAGTACAAGACCCGAGAACGTATTCAACGCGCCGTGGCTGATACGCGTTTACTAGCGATTCCAACTTCATGAGGTCGAGTTGCAGACCTCAATCCGAACTGAGGGAAGTTTTTTGGGATTTGCTCCACCTTACGGCTTGGCGTCCCTTTGTACTTCCCATTGTAGCACGTGTGTAGCCCAAGGTGTAAGAACCATGCTGATTTGACGTCATCCTCACCTTCCTCCTACTTAAAGTAGGCAGTTTCCTATGACATATAAAACATAGGATGAGGGTTGCGCTCGTTTTCCGACTTAACGGTACATCTCACGACACGAGCTGACGACAACCATGCAGCATCTGTCCGGCACCCTCTAAGGCCCCTCTGTTTCCAGAGGACTGCAGCCGGATGTCAAACCTTGGTGAGGTTCCACGCTTATCGTCGAATTAAACCACATGCTCCACCGCTTGTGCGGGTCCCCGTCTATTCCTTTGAGTTTTAATCTTGCGACCGTACTCCCCAGGCGGGATGCTTAAGGCGTTAGCTTAGGTAGACAGCACCGAGAGGGTCGAAACTCCCGATGCTCAGCATCCATTGTTTACGGCGTGGACTACTGGGGTATCTAATCCCATTCGCTCCCCACGCTTTCGTGCCTTAGCGTCAGAACTGTCCTAGCAAGCTGTCTTCACTTTTGGCGTTCCTGCTGATATTAACGGATTTAACCCCTACACCAGCAATTCCGCTTGCCTCTTCCAGTCTCTAGTTTGTCCATATCTCCCGCAGGCCCAAGGTTGAGCCTTGGGATTTTACAGGAGATGTTACAAACCGCCTACGCACGCTTTACGCCCAATAAATCCGGATAACGCTCGGGGCACTCGTATTACCGCTGCTGCTGGCACGAGTTTAGCAGCCCCTTATTCATCTGGTACCGTCATTTGTTCTTCCCAGATAAAAGTACTTTACACCCCAAAGGGCGTCATCATACACGCGGCGTCGCTCCTTCAGCCTTTCGGCCATTGAGGAAGATTCGTGACTGCAGCCTCCCGTAGGAGTCTGGGCAGTGTCTCAGTCCCAGTGAGTCGGGCCATGCTCTCACACCCGATAATCGTCGTAGCCTTGGTGAGCCATTACCTCACCAACAAGCTGATGATACATAAGTCCCTCTCGAAGCGATAAATCTTTAAATAGATAACTTAGGCTATCTATTACCATCGAGTATTATCTCCACTTTCGCAGAGTTATCCTCGTCTTCGAGGTAGGTTACCAATGTGTTACTCTCCCGTTTGCCATGGGTCTAAACCCATTCGACTTGCATGCCTTAGCCACGCCGCCAGCGTTCATCCTGAGCCAGGATCAAACTCTAATAAAATTTTTTTACTTGGTTTTAACCAAGGATTTTTTAAACTTGTCCTTTTCAAGTTGATTTAATCTAAAGAGTTCAGATTAAATCTATTCATTGATGCATTGTTGTGCAATATATTTGAGAATTAGCGCCTATTGGCGCCACAATCTTTTTTTGTCAAAGTCCTGTTTCTCTTCCCAAAAGCGGAAAGAAAAAACTAAAGACACAAAATTTTTATATCCTTAGTTCTCTCTTCATCACTTAAGATTGTTGGTTCAACTTAGGAAGAATTTTTTAACACTTAAAACGCTTAAACTAATTAAGCACTAATTAATGATAATTTTATAGTAAAAATTGGGCTGTGTCAATAGCCCAGGAAAATCAGCTTATTATACAAAAAATAGGCTAATATTCAATAAATTTCCAAACTCTAATTTCCAATTTCCAAACAAATCTCAAACCCCAATTTCTAAAACAATAAAAATCATCCCCAAAAAATATTATCTTTTTGAACTAAAATGTTCTTTTCCGTATGGTCAATTTAAAAATTTGAACATTAAAAATTTTTTGGAAATTGGAATTTGTAAATTGAAAATTAGCTTACAGCTTCTTCTAATTTAACTGATAACAATTTTGAAACACTATCATCCCCCATAGTAATGCCGTAGAGAATACTAGCTCGACGCATCATAGCACGATTATGAGTAATGCCGATAAATTGAGTCTTGCTTGATAAATCATCTAAAATTTTGGCCAGTCGCTCCGAGTTAGCCTCATCTAAAGCAGCATCAACTTCATCCAAAATTACGAATGGTGCCGGATTGGCGCTAATGATAGCACAAATCAAAGCAATGGCGGTTAGGGCGCGTTCACCGCCCGACAACATAGCCACCGATTGAATTTTCTTACCTGGCGGGGTGGCCACAATGTCTACGCCAGCTAAACCAACCGAATCGTGACGCGACAAGGCTTTTAACCTTTTCATCACCTTATCCTTAAAGCTCAAATTAGCTTCAACCGACTCCCCATTTGTTTCACCAGACTCTTTGTCCATCTGTTCGGCGATAACTTTAATAATTTTAGCGCTACCACCGGAAAATAAAATTTTAAAATACTCGCCAAACTTTTCTTCAATAATTTTAAATTCCTTATCAAATCTTTCTTTAATAATAGCATCCAATTCGCCAATCACCTGCTCCAGTGATTCAATCGTGCCGGTCAAATCGTTAACTTGAGTAGACAAAAAGTCGTAGCGTTCTTTAGTTTCGGCGTATTCTTTTTCCACTTCCGGATCAATAGCGCCAATAGCTTCTAATTGACGTTTCAGTTGTTTGATTCGATCATAAGCCTCATCCATATCCAAATCACCTTCAATCTGATAGCTCTTAACACCCGACAAATCACCCAAATTTTCTCTAATCTCTTTTTCTAAATCCTCCAGTCTGGTTTCGTGACGCACCGAATTAACTTTTTCCTGATTTAAAATAGAGTCTAAGCTGTGAATTTCACTTTGAATATTTTGCAGATTTTTTTGAGCCACAAAAATATCAGCACGCTTGGCCTCCTGCAAACTTTGCAATTGACCAAAACGATCAGCAGCCTCTTTTAAACTTTCGTTAACCGTTGCCAGCTTGGTTTCCAAATCTTTTCTTTCTTGCTGTCTGTCAAATGAGCTGATTTCCGACTGCTGTTGTTTTAATTTTTTATCAATGCCAGCCAGTTCATTTTCAACTTGTGCCAAACGCAAACTCAACAACTTAGATCTCTCCTGCTTGGTTCTTAAACTTAAATTAACCTCACCAAAATCATTAAACAAAAGCTCCCTGTTTTCAGCTACCTCAGAAATTTTGGCCTGCAGTTTTAATAAACTATCGGCCGATTCGGCTGTTGTGCGACCAACTAAAATTTTCAATTCATCTTTAATCTTTTTTAAAACCAATTTAATCTTAGCTAAGTCATTATGTTCTTCAGCCTCTTCCAATTGTAAAATCAACTCGGTTAATTTTTCCTTGATAGCCGATTCGCCAGCTGGTGTCTGGTTGTTTAGGGCAGTCAATTCCCGATTAAGCTCATTTAATTTTTTGGTTAGGTTATCCTTATCAACGCTCAAAACCTCCAAACGTTTTTTTTCAATCAATACTTCATCATCTAAACCCTTCCCTTCAGATGTTAATTTATTTTTTTCTTCCGATAGCTCCCGTTGTTTATTAGACAAAAATGACAAATCAAATTTGCCCTGTTCTTCCAGTTTAACCTCCAGCCAGGCGTCCAATTTAGCCAACTGCCCTGTTAAAGCGTCCTTTTCTCGTTGCAAATCAGCTAAAGTTTTCTGCCAAGAACCAAAATCAGCGCTCAAAGAATTTTGCCTCTCTAAAGCTAGTAACTCTTTTTCCAAAATTTCTCTTTTTTTATCTTTATCACGTTTAAGATTTTCATTGGTTAAAAAATTCTGTTGGGACTGTTCAAATTTTTTATTCAACTCCTGCCACAAACGGCCATAGTAAGATAAAGCCAAAGAATCAAACTCTGTTTGTAGTTCTTCTTTCTTTTCAAAACGAGATACCTGGCGCGTCAAAACTTTCAAACGCGGTTCAATTTCCGCCAAAAGCATTTGGCTTTGGCCTAAGTTTTCCAGGCTTAATTTTAATTTATTTAAAGAATCGTCGCGTTTAATTTGATATTGTTTAACGCCGGTAGCTTCATCAAAAAATTCTTTGCGTTCACTTAGTGAGGTGTTCAAAAAATTTTCCACCATACCCTGGCCAATAACACTATAAGTTTTTTGTCCAAAATTAGCCTTGGCTAAAAGCATCTGAATATCTAGAAGCCTGACTCGATTACCGTTTAATAAATATTCACTTTCACCGTCTCTAAATAAACGACGAGTAATAATAATCTGATCATAGTCTAAAGGCGTTTTGTGATCTTCATTATTTAAATACAAAGACACCTCCGCCATGCCTAGCTTGCCTTTTTTGTCCGAACCGGAAAAAATAATGTCTTCCGACTTTTTACCCCGCAAAGTCTTCATACTCTGTTCACCCAAAGCCCAGCGCACCGCATCAGCCACATTAGACTTACCAGAGCCATTAGGGCCAACCACAGCCGTAATACCAGCCTTACCACCACTCTTACCGGGGAAAATTAAAATATTTTTATTAGCAAAGGATTTAAAACCCTGAATTTCTAATTTTTCTAAATACATAGATATATAAATAAAGGCTTCGTGCCTCTTGTTAATAGTTTATAACAAAAATCCAAGAAAATCAAAAAGACTAACACAACAAACAGCAAACAACAAGCAACAAAAAGTTTATTAAAATTTAAACAAAAACTGCGTCTAGTTAATAATTTTCTTTTTAAATTTTTTAACTTAAAAATTAATACCTGTTGTTTGTTATTTGTTGCTTGTTGCTTAAATAAAAAACACGCGGCAACAACAATTTACCACGTGTTTAATTAATTAGCCCGACTTTTTAGCCGAAAGCATAAAGAAATAGAGAGAACACTTGCGTATAAACGCCAACCACAAACATTGCCAGAACTAAACCGTCAACAGTTTTAACTAATGTCGAGTCTCTAGCTTGAGGTTGCTCTGCGTGTGCTGGCTGGCAGTCTTCGCATTCTGGACCGCAGTCAGGCGCACACTCCGGACCGCATTCCGGTCCACATTTCTCTAATTCGTTTGAAGGTTCCATCATATTTTTGTTTTTATTTTTAGATTTGGATACTTTATTTTAAAATATTCAAATCTTTAGTTTTTTAAAATATAAAATCAATTTTTTGGCTTATTTAATTTGTGAGTTTCTATTCAAGAAAATTATTTTGCTAAAAAATTAGCCATTGTTGTTTAATACTTAAATAGTTTTTCTTGTTCAATTCTCTCTCGAAAATTAAACGACCGAATAATTGATTTGTTTTTTAAAGTACTTTTTTAAATTTCAAAATCCAAATTTCAAATACCAAATTAAATTCAAAGCTCAAAATTTAAAACTTATATTTGACATTGGGAATTAGGATTTTGAAATTTTAAGTCATCCTTTTTCCATCATATAGATTGCCTTGTCACTATTTAGAATATTAGCTTCATCACCACTAAGACCTTGGTAAATAAAGCTTAGTAAATAGGCGGAAGCAAAGACAATAAAAAAAGCAATGAGGAGGCTAAGTAAAAAACTTTTATCACACAGCCTCTCCACTGCCTTTTTCTTAAGCAATTGAGTATTATTACAAGTTGTTTGTGGCAAAACAAAAAATCTTTGCAAAGCCATCACATTTTTTGACATATTTTTATTTTTGTTTTTGTTTTTTGACCCTTTTTAATTTTGAAAAAGGTCTGTTTTTACCTTATATATACAGTATAGCACACTTTTCTGAAAAAATCAAGAGGGGGCAAAATACCAAAGTCCTAATTTCCAATATCAAATCAATTTCAAAATAAAAATTTCAAATTGTTTTATTGATAATAGAAGAAAATATTAAAGTTAATTCGTGAGCCTCCTGCCAAAATAGACGGCAATCAGTTATTTTTTCCGGCTCAACCCTGGCCAGCACTCTTAACCAATAAGTCGTTTCTTTAGCTTCCTTTTTACAAATAGCTATCTTATGCTTAAAATCTTTTTTTGATTCAGCGCAATCAGCCTCCATATAGTTAGCGCCTATGCTAGTGGCTGAACGAATTAACTGGTTAATAATTGATTTATTTACATTATTATCCTTTATAGGCTTAACAAAGTCTATGATACTTTCTGCAAACACCGCTGTTCTCTCAGCCAAATCATACTTTTTATTATTTGGGTTTGGGATTTGGTTTGGCATTGGAAATTGGAAATTTGATATTTATTTAAGTATCGCCTTCACCTTAAGCGCCAATTCCGTTGGTGTAAGATTTGATTTTATAAAATAGCCATTAGCTCCGTCTTCTATGCCTTTCTCAATTTCATTGCCTTGACCAAGGTTAGAAAAAACGTAAACCACTAATTTTTTAGTTTCGGCGTCAGCTCTTAATTCTTTTAAAACACTAAAGCCATCCATTTTAGGCATCACCAAATCCAAAAGCGTTAAATCAGGTTTTTCCTTTTTAACCAAGTCTAAACCCGTGGCGCCATCCGACGCACCAAAAACTTTGTAGCCCTCAGACTCAAATTTAATTTTATACATATCCAATAAAGCCTTTTCATCCTCAATGATGCAAATTTTTTTAGCCATATATCTAATTAGCAAAGGCAACTATTCTATCCAGCCTGTTTAATAAATTACGGGGTGTAATATGAGATTTAACAAAATAATGCCTAGCACCTAAGTCAAAGACTTTTTCCATATCTTGGCGCTGATCTAGATTTGATAAAACACAAATCAGCATATTTTCGTTAAGTCGATGGCATTTTAGGCGCCTTAAAACTTCATAGCCATCCATTTTTGGCATCATAATATCCAAAAGAACCAAGTCTGGCTTATACTCTTCAATTAATTTTAAGCCCGACTCGCCATCAAAAGCGCAACGCACTTCATAGCCCTCTTGCTCAAATAAAATTTTATACATTTCGGACAAATTAACTTCGTCCTCAATAATACAAACTTTTTTCATATATTTTAAATAAATTTTAAAATTCACAATTTACAATTTACAATCAATTTTAAAATTTTCAATTTTATTTTTCTTGGCGCTACTACAAATTTTATTAAAAATTAAAGTTAGCTCGTGAGCCTCTTGCCAAATAATTCTTAATTCCGGTTTGTATTTACTCTCTATATCAGCCAATAATTCTATCCAATATTTTGTTTCTTGCGCTTCCTTCTTACAAATAAAACTTTTATTAGTAAAATCTTTTTTAGAGCTGGCATTATTGGCCTCTTGATAATTGGCGCCAACACTCGTAGCTGACATCAACAACCGCTTAATAATTCAGCTATTGAGATGGTTTGTTTTTATTTTTTTAACAAAGCTATAACCGATTTACTGAAATTTAAGGCTCTTTCTAATAGATCATAAGTCATAAAATTTTACATTATCAACTTGAAAATTGATTGAAAATTGTAAATTGATTATTGTAAATTACTTGCTAATTGGCAGTTCAAAGCAAAACTTACTCCCCTTGCCCTCGCCTTCTGACTCGGCCCAGATTTTACCACCATGCGCTTCAACTATTATCTTGCCCACATAAAGACCTAAGCCAGTACCACTAACGCTTTTATCATTAATTTTTGAGCCCCTGGAATATTTTTTAAACAGCTGTGGCATATCCTCGCCCTTAATACCCATGCCAGTATCTGCCACAATAAATCTAACTTTATTCTCCCTCTTAACCAAAGAAATTTCAACCCCACCAGCCACAGTATATTTTATGGCATTATCGATTAGATTCATAATTACCTGTCGCAATTTTTCAGGATCTATTTTTATTTTGGGTAAAGTTTTTAGTGTTTGAAATTTTAAATAAAGCTTCTTGCTGTCGGCTGTGGTTTTTAATTCTTCCACCACGCTAGCAACTAAAGTATTTAAATCATTAGGTGTAAAAACAAACTGCATTTTGCCAGACTCAATCCGTGAGACATCCAATAAATCTTGGACTAAGTTAATCAAGCGTTCATTGGCCTCATAAACTTTAGTTAATTGTTCTTTTTGCTGTGATGCCACTTGTCCAAAAGAACCTTCCAAAATCATAGAGACATAGCCTTTAATAACCGTTAGTGGTGTACGTAACTGGTGCGAAGCAATGGAAATAAAGTCGCTTTTAGCCTGATCTAATTCTTTTTCTCTGGTAATATCTCGTTCCACGGCTACAAAAAATTGAACTCGCCTATCTTCGTCAAGAATCGGATCAATGTTTATTTTTGCAAAATATTCTTGGCCGTTCTTACGACGATTTTTAATTTCTGACGAAAAAGTTTTTTTATCTTTAGCAATCGTCTTCCAGAGTTTTTTATAATATTCAGCCGGCATCAAACCGCCCCACAACTTGCCGGTCTTGGTGCCAATAGCTTCTTCAACCGCATAACCAGTTGTGGCCTCCAAAGCTTTATTGGCATAAATAATTACACCGCCTCTATCGGCAATAATAATCTGATCAGAAGCATTAGCCACCGCCAATTTAAATTTTTTCAAATCAAATTGAGCTATTGCATTAATCTTTCTTTCTTTTTCCAATCTTTTAGCTAACGACAAAATAATCAGTAAAGCAACAAAAACCAACAACAACAAAAGATAGATGGTGATAAAAAAAGGAATAAATGGTGACCAGTCCTTAGGGAACATAAGTTTAATGATTAAATTTCCAATTTTCAATTTCCAAACAATTTCCAAATACCAATTTCCAAAAAGTAAATCAAACAAAAATTATTATTTGAGTTTAGGATTTGATTTGATACCTACCTCCTGCCGGTAGGCGGGTTGGAAACTTGATCTTTGTTATTATTGGTAATTGGTTTATCACCAGTTTTCTTTGCGCCATGGCAAGATGGGTCAGAAATTTGAATCTTATTATTATCGGCTGTTGGCAGTTCAAAACAAAATTTTGAACCCTTGCCCTCGCCCTCTGATTCGGCCCAGATTTTACCACAATGGGCTTCAATCATCATTTTGCCAACATACAAACCCAAGCCGGTGCCTTCGGTGTGGACGACCGAAGTTTCTTCACCGCGAGAGAATTTTTTAAATAAATTTGGTAATTCATCAGGACGAATACCCATACCAGTGTCGGCCACACAATATTTGATCATTGAACCATTACTGACCAAACTAACAGTGATACCACCATTTTCAGTATACTTAATGGCGTTATCAATAGTATTAACAACCACTTGGCGCAATTTAGTTTTATCCATTTTAATCGCCGGTAAAGTGCCTGTTGGCTTTATGTATTTTAAATATAAATTCTTTTTAGCAGCATTACCCTTAAGCTCATCAACCACACTAGTCACCATTTCTTCAAGTTGACTGATCTCAAAATTAAATTGCAATCGGCCAGATTCAATGCGAGAAATACTCAAAAGATCTTCAACCAAAACAATTAAACGTTCATTAGAATCATAAATTTTTCGTAAATTTTCTTCAATCGGCGTCGGCATTTTACCAAACGAACCTTCCAACATCATTGAACCATAGCCCTTAATAACAGTTAAAGGAGTGCGTAGCTGATGCGAAGCAATGGAAATAAAATCACTCTTAGCCTGATCCAATTTTTTCAATTCTTCATTGGCGCCCCGCAATTCTTTGGTCGCCTTGTCCACCTCTTTTTTTAATTTGATGTTAAATTTTTTCACCTCTTCATAAAGTAAAGCGTTTTCCAGAGCAATAGCGGTTTGTGTACCGACGATTTTCAAAAGCTCTAAATCCTCACTGTTGTAAGAATCATTTGATTCCTTTGGCCCCAAGGCCATAATACCAACTGTTTTATCCTTAACCGTTAACGGCACTAATACTTCAGCTCCGGCTTCTTCCAAAACTTTAACCACCTTCTTGTCTCGGCTGGTATTTTTAGTTTTTAATTCATCCAAAATAAGCATCTTACCAACCCCAGCATAGGCACCATAAATAACTTCACAAGCCAAATCAGATTTTAAACCAGCCGGTTCTTTTAGACCAGAGTTGAATAATATTTTTACATCCTTTGCTTTAGGGCTACAAGTCAAAAAAGAAATAGCCTTCATGTGCAAAGCGCCTGATAAAATATTAGTAACCTCCTGATAAATCGTGCCTGTTTCCAATGTCATGCCCAAGGTATCAGATAATTTTTTAATAACATCTTTGGAGTCGTACAGAGAAGAAAAAAGGTATTTATTAGCAAAATGGTAAAACAAATTCTTGAAATAAGGGAAAACGGATATAGCTAATAAAATTACAATCAAATCAACCCAATAACTCAAAGCCGGTAGCCACAAACCAGCCGCATACTTCAAAGCATAAGCCGGCACCAAAGTAAAAATTAAAGAAGTGAGATAAACAGTTGAATTACGCAAAACGACTTTTATATCCATTAATCCATAAGAGACTATATTGTATCCTATTATACATAAAAAAATAAAAATAAAAATAAATCCCCCTGGATAAAAATTAATACCATAATCTACTAGAAAATCTATACTGGAAAGTGAATAAAAAATTATGGCAACTAGTGTTAAATTTACTTGACGCTGTTTATGCAAAAAAGAGCGTTGTTTATTTTTTTTTAAGCCACTACCATAAACAAACAACAGCCTAAGAAAAATAATTACTATAATTATCAAGGATAAAATAAAAAATTTAAGGGAAAAACTTGCCCTCATAACATAACCAAAAGGATATTCTATATAACCATCAATGAAGTAGTTGGTAAATATCATTAATATCTGAAAAAATAGAGCTATACTGTATGACACAAATAGAACGACTCGATAAATAACTCTTCTTATATTTTCAGTAAAATATAAAACAAAGTGTAAAAAAGTAACTGGCAAAAAAATTATTCCGAAATAACACAATCTAGTAAAAAACAAAATTACATTTTCGCTATCTAGGCCTAATTTTTTAATTGAAAACAAAGAAAAAAAACTAAACTGCCAAAAAAAAGTAAATAAACAAAATAATAAAAATAATTTAGTGGTTGGTTCTTTTTTATTTTTAAAAAATACAAAAAAGCCAAAAAATAATAATAGAACTGAGCTAATTAATTGTGGTGTGTTATAAATATTCCAAAAATTCATATCTTACTTTATTTACACATGAGTCTATAATTATTATACCGCATAGCCACACAAAGAAAAAGGACCAAGCAATATTGCCTGGCCCTTTAATAAAAACCTGTTTAATTAACCCCTTGATTTATTCTTTTTGCCAAAATTATTTTGAGAAGCAAAATTCATTAATAAATGAATTAAATCTGAGGTTATCGCGGGAGCATCGATATACTCACTGCCTAAAATTTCTTTAGTTTTGTCGAGACTAAAAGGTCTTTCAAACGTGGCGTACGGGGTATACATTTGCATCACAATATCAAACCTTTTTTGAAATACATGGGGTTTATCTAATTGATGACGAGCATCTCTCTCCTTTGTATTTTCCCAAAAAATCACGTTGCTTAAGTTGAGCGCCTTATGACTCTCTTCGCATACAAACCTTACTTTTTTAGGAAATTCATGAGCAAGATGATAGATTTCTCCTCTTGATTCCTTCTGAAGCAACTTCATCAAAGTGTATTTTACCCAATCCAATGTTATGATATTAAGCGTTGAAGTACTTGAACAGATATAACCAATATTCAAAGGAATTATCTTTTTGTTATTCCCATTATACTCCTTTTGCGCTAAATAATGCAGAAATGAAAAAACACCGTAATAACCATTATAGTCAGTAGTGAAACCAGTCTCAGAATCTCCCACCATGGCACTTGGGCGATAAATACTAAATTTTAACCCAGAATTAACAACTAAATTTTCAGCACCCATCTTAGAAATCTCATAAGGATTTCTTTGGTCAGGGGCATAGCATGTAGAGCAATGACGGAAATCCTTTATATCCAAATCTTTGGCTAAAGCCAAGGCATTAAACGTGCCGTTATAATTAGTTTTCCAGATTGCACCATCAGGATCATCAATAGCAAAAGAAACATCGGCGGCTAGATGTAAAAACATATCTATAGTCATCTCAGACAGTTTTTTATAATCCTCACTACTTTTAGCCAAACCGCAGAGAGGCTTAGTAATATCCCCGTCTATAATTCTTTCAGAGGTAATTTTAACTGGTAATTTTTTGTTATCAATGCCACCCCTGACAATATAATAAACAGTATTACCAAGCTTTTCTAATTCCGCACTAATTACTGATCCTAAAATACCAGTTGAGCCTGTCATTAAAATAATCATTTCTTACTCCTTTTTTATCTTTACAATAACTACTTAATTTTCAAAGTTCTATATTTTTACCCTATTTTAGGGTAATAACATTAAATCATATTTTTATTTTTTTGTCAATATTAATTTAAAAACAAACAAAAGGCTAATATTAAATAAAAAACCCAGTTATTTATAAACTGGGTTCTGCAAAAATTGTTTTTAAGTAAATTTAAAGCCACTAATAGCTAGACTCAAACCGGAGCCAAATGTGCAAGTGATAACCAATTCGCCTGACTTAATCTTGCCCTCACAGCACAATTGTGACAATAAATGTCCAAAACTGGCGCTACTGGCGTTACCAATGCCTTCGCTTTTATGAAAAGTTACCTCAAGGTTTAAATCTTCTGTTGGCGGTTCTTTTGCAAGCTGATCTTGCCAAGCTCCAGCCAGTCTTGCTACTAAAGAGGAGTTAGTTTTGTTACTGGGTTGATGTGGCACAAAGTGCTTAACATCTCTAACTTTAATACCAGCTCGTTTAACACTGCTGACTATTTCTTCAACAACTTTGCCAACAACAAATTGATGAACTTTTCTGCCGTTTTGCATAAAACCGTTATCGGTTTTTTTAATAAATTCAAGGTTACCGTCAAAGGGATATGAATTAGCATAAAAAAAGCTAAAGGCTTCTTCGTTTTTATTATCAGTGGCCTGAAGCAAGATGGCGAAGCTCGCGTCGCCAAAAAGATTACTTCCCTGCCAATCAGCTAGAGGCGCTAAAGTTGTGGCCTTCTCAGAACAAACAACTAAAACGGTTTTGCAAGCCCCACTAGCAATCATATTACGGGCGTTAAAAATCGCCACACTACCAGCAGTGCAAGCCTCTACTACATCAAAACAGGCTGTTTTTGAACTAATACCGATTTCTTTTTTGATATGATCAGCTAAACTAGGATAACCCGGGCCAGTATTAGTGGCACCGATAATGGCATCAATAACAAACGGGTCGAAGGTGCCTGTGGCAAAGGGATCACAATCATAAGGAACCTTTTCCATGGCATTTTCGAAGCATCTGCTAACAGCCAACATACCCAAATCAACAACAGAGCCATCAAAAAATGTTCTGTTGACAGAAATCTGCTCTCCCCATTTTTCCGCGACCTCGTCTATTGACTGACCATTTTTGCAAATTTCTTGTTGGACAGACTCGGGCAAATATTCGATAAATTCCTTTTGAGAAACAATTCTAAACTTATCAGAATCCTCCTCTCTGGAATGCCCAATGCCGGCAATTTTACAAAAAATTTGATTTTCTTTGTTGTTATCAATTTTAACAAACATCACTAATCTCCTTATATTTATTTTAAATGTACAAATACCTTCTATTTTTATATTACGATTAAATCACATTTTTAATTTTTTGTCAATATCTTAAATTAAACAAAAACAGCGAAAAACGCTGTTTTAAAATATAAACAAAATTGACTAAAATAAGCAAAATTATTAATAAATAAGCTTACTTATCTGCTACCTTTTTAATCATACCCAAAAGATCATGGACATCAAATGGCTTCTCAATCAAGCCTTTAACCACTGGTAGATTTTGGAAATCACCGTGTTCGGCCTGAAAATTTTTGTCTTTGACCGGCATAGCACTAACAATAATCACCGGCACGCTCTTTAAATCTTCATCGGCTGACATGAATTTGCAAATATCAAAACCACTCACCTCTGGCATGGTTAAATCAACCAAAGCTAAATCATATTTTTCAGCTTTAAGTTTTTTTAGACCATCTTTGCCGGACAAAGCAAAATCAACTTGATATGATTTTTCCGTGCCCAAGACGGTTTTAATCAAACCATTGATGTTGATGTCGTTGTCAATAACTAGAATACGCATATTTTTTATTATAATTAACTCTCAAATATAAAGTAAAATATTTAAAGTCGCTTTTTTTCAAAATGTCAAAATCCAAATTTCCAATGTCAAATCAAATCCAAATAACAAAATTCCAAAATTTAATATTTGAGCTTGGAGCTTGATTTGGCATTTGGACTTGGGAATTTTAAATTATTTTCGGTACTTTAACCAAATTATTCTCAACCACCTCAGCTTGATGCAAAGCCAAATCTCTTTCGGCTTTGTCCCAATCTTCAGCCTCGTCTACGCGCCAGCTATCAACCAAACCGCTGGCGTCAATATCAAGCTGACGACCAGCAGTATCGACTTCGTTTAACTGATCAATATAACCCAAAACTTTAGACAACTCCTCGCCATACTTTTCGGCTTCTTTATCGTCTATTTTTAATTTGGCTAAATTGGCAATATGTTGTACTTGAGACTTAGTTAACACAAATTTTCAATTTATAATTTTCGATTTACAATCAATTTTCAATGTAATAATTTTAAAATTTATAATTTCTAAAATTGATTGAAAATTGTAAATTGATCATTGCAAATTATTTTAATAATTTTAAAAACCCCTCCTCTTCCAATATCTTTACTCCGAGTTGACGAGCCTTGGCCAGCTTACTCCCTGGATTCTCGCCAACCACTAAAAAATCAGTATCTTTGCCGATAGACTCGCCTATTTGCCCTCCTAAGGCTCTAAGACGGTCCTTGGCCTCATTTCTACCCAAAGCCGACAAAGTGCCCGTTAAAACGAATTTTTTACCAACCAAAGGCAAATTTTGGTTTGCTTCTTTTTGTATAGTAATTTTAGCAGAGTCTAATTTTTTTAGCAATTTCAAATTGTTGGCATCATGAAACCAATCATAGATACTTTTAGCCACCACCGGCCCAACATCCGGCAAATCTTGCAAATCCGCCAAGCTAACTTTTTGAATCTTTTCTATAAAATCTTCAAACTTAAAATTTGAAATTTGAAACTTTTTACTTAAAATGACGGCTGTTTCTTCACCAACATGACGGATGCCCAAAGCGTAAATCAGCTTGGCCAAGGGCAAATGACGCTTAGTTGCCAAAGCTTTAACTAAATTATCAGCCGCCTTCTCGGCAAAACCAGGTAAACCAATTAAATCATCTTTAGTTAACAAATAAAAATCAGCGCTGTCGCGCACCAGCCCTTCTTTAACTAAAAGCTCCACGATCTTTGGCCCAAGCCCCTCAATGTCGATGGCATTTTTTGACGACCAATGACTCAAATTTCTTAGCTCCACAGCATAACAATTTTTATTAGAGCAACGAAAAGCCACTTCACCAGAAATTTTTTCAACCTTCGAACCGCAAATCGGGCAAACTGCCGGCGCTTTAATTTCTTTTTCTTTGCCGGTTCTTAGCTTTGGCAAATTGCCGACAATTTTTGGAATAACATCACCGGCTCGTTCCACAATCACTGTATCACCAATTTTTAATTTTAAACGATTGATTTCATCAAAGTTGTGCAGAGTTGAACGACCAACAACCACCCCGCCTAAAGGTACAGGTTCTAAAATAGCTGTGGGTGTTAAAATGCCAGTGCGACCAATTTGCCAAACCACATCTTTTAAAATCGTGGTAGCTTGCTGACCGGAAAATTTATAGGCCATCATATAGCGAGGACCCTTACCCACCACGCCTAATTTGTCCCACAAACTTAAATCGTTAACCACCACCACCACACCATCACATTCGAAACCAATGCTATCACGATCTTTTTCCAGCTGAAGATGCAATTTTAAGACAGCTGGCAAATCGGCGCAAAATTTATTCTGCTGTAAAATTTTAAAGCCTAAAAGCTTGGCCAGCTTGTGTTCTAATTCGTGTGTGGGCAAGTCAAAATCAGTAGCAATATCATAGGCATAAAAATCCAAATGTCGGCTGGCGGTAATTTTTGAATCAAGTTGACGGATTGAACCGGCGGCGGCGTTTCTGGGATTGGCCAGAAGAGCTTTGCCTGCTTTTTTATATTGCTTATTTAATTCTTGAAAAACCTTGTTGGTCATAATAGCCTCACCACGCACCTCTACTCGGCCATCGGTCACTGCTTTGATAATTTTTTCTTTAACACTTTTAGTCAGCTTCAATTCGGACAATTCTTTATCAGTTGGTAGGCGTAATTTTAGAGGAATGCTATCAATGGTTTTTAAATTATTAGTCACATCCTCACCAACTTTACCATCACCACGAGTGGCACCCTGCTCAAAACTACCATCCTTGTATTTTAAACTCATGGCCAAGCCGTCCAGTTTGAGTTCGCCGTAATAATTTAATTTTGCCTTGGAGCCGATAATTTTAGTCAAACGCTCTTGCCACTCTGCCATTTCTTGATCGGAAAAAGAGTCAAACATACTCAGCATCGGGCTATCATGATGCACTTTGGTAAATTTATCCAAAGCCTTACCACCAACGCGTTGAGTTGGTGAATCCGGTGTAATCAAATCAGGAAAAGCCATCTCCAATCTCTGTAATTCGTTTTTCAAACTATCCAAAGCAGCATCAGTTATATCCGGTTTATCCAAAACATGATACAGATAGTTGTGACGCTCTATTTCTTTTCTAAGTTTTGATATTCTTGATTTTGCCTCTTTACTGTTCATAATAATTGATAAGCAACAAATAGCAAACAACAAATAACATATTTAATTATTTATTAATTTCTATTGTTTTATACAGCATAGCCCCTATTTCGTCGGCTATTGCTATAAGTTTATTATAATCACTCTTAGATAAATAGCCAAGATGATTGGATAAATATAGCAAATATTTGGTTTCTTTTAAAGACCCAAAAGAAATGGCCAAAAAATTGCCATAAACTTTGCACTTTGGTCCCCGCCTTCTAGCAAAGCCTTCAACATAATTCAGCATAACTGACAGAACGGCACGTCTTAATTGCGAGGTGATGCCGAATATTTCCTCCTTGGGGAACAGGCTGGTTAACTTATAAGCGCTCTTGATATAATCATCAATTAATAACTTTAATTTTTCATTAAATTTATCCATGATAATTAAAAGATGGCAAATCGCCACCTTGTTGTTTGCTATTTGTTGTTTGTTGTTTTAATTACTTGCACATACCTCCACAATCATCAGCATCACCAGAAGTTTTGGGTGGTGCGCATGATGGCAAACAAAATCTAATATAAAGGTCTCGATTGGTTTGCATAAAACTGCCTCTGGCAATTAACTCTACAGTTCTGGCATTAATGTTTTCTATTTTTACCCAGTATGACGGCAAGGCGTTGTTGTTTAAAAGCCAATAAATCTCTGGCGTGGTTTGACAAACAATCGGACCGCCACTCTCTGCGCTGTCTATGTCAAAATAACTACCGTTGCAATCAGCGTTAGCCAAAATATCATCACCTCTTAATTTAAAAGCGGACAAAGCTCTTTCAGCACCTGATTCAGCCGAATAAAAAGCCCTAGCCGACGAACCCTGAGCTCGTCTAGCTGCCATACCACCCATAATAATATCCAAACCAATCATGGAAATTGTTAAAATACCAAACATCAAAAACATGGTGGTGAGAATAGCAGAGCCTTGGGGGCGTTTATTTTTAATCATAAAATAATTTACAATGATCAATTTACAATTTTCAATCAATTTTTAATTTTTAAATTTTCAATTTTTATTCCTGGCTGAATTACAAATCTTATTAAAAATCAGGGTTAATTCATGAGCCTCTTGCCATAAAATTCTTAACTCTTCAATATTATTTAATTTTATTTCCGCTAATAATTCAATCCAATATTTTGTTTCTTGGGCTTCCTTTTTACAAATAAAACATTTATTAGCAAAGTCTTTTTTTGAGCTGGCATTATTAGCCTCTCTGTAATTAGCGCCTATACTTGTGGCCGAACGAAATAATTGACTAATGATTATTGCCGATAAATTATCTGATTTTATTTTCTTCAAAAAATTAATTATTTGTTTACTAAAATTAGTGGTTATTTCATTTAAATCATACTTCATGCTGTTGTAAAATTAATTGGAAATTGATTGAAAATTGTAAATTGATCATTGAAAATTATAAATCAGAACTGTTCAAAATTACGAGCAGTCACCTCATTAAAAACTTGGAGGGTTGAGGGATTCCAAATACTACTTGAAAGGGTTAAGGAGTATTTAACCATTGGCGGTTGCGATGGCCCGACCGGTCGTTGATCAAATTTGTTTTGCGCTTCAAACTTAATATCAGTCACGCTAATGTCAACCGGCAAAACCCAAGCTATCCTTGTGGTATTGGTATTGGGATCGTGCCTAACAACCCTAAGTCTGTCGGCACCCAGAGCCACATCTGTTTCAACAAAATATCTAACACACAAACCTTCATAATTTTCAAAACGCAATTCCTTGCCGTTATTAACCACTAAATAAGTGTCGTTGGCGCCAATATTATCACCAATAGTTAAGCTGCTAAAATAAATTCGGCAGTTATTGGTGTAGTTTATTTTGGCCATTCTAATTTCTTTGCTCATTAAAAAAAACAAAAATTCAGAATGATCTTGAACCGACTGTTTTTGGACAGTTTCCCGGTTAAATTTTAAGACATTCAAAAAAGCATCAAAAGCAATCAACATAACCACGCTAAACATAGCGATAGTAATGGTTAATTCAATCAAAGTTACTCCAGCAGGTTGTTTCTTAAAACGAGACATAAATAATTAGCTTCCAAAAGTAAATTAAAATTTTAGATTATTATTTTCCTTAATACTTCCAACTGTAATCGTATAAATAGGCACCTAAGGTAAAATATTTTTCAGAGCCTCTATCACGCCAGTAAACCATACTGGAAACATAAATATAATCGTCGTCGGCATTACCGGCAGTGCCATTGTCGTAATAAGTTATTTCCAACAAACGGCTATAAATAGTTTTTTTGTATCTTGAATCGGTATCAAGAATACCATTAACTGTTTGCGAGACATAATAACCGTTGGTGTTTGCGTCTGTATCGGTATAAATCACAGCACAAGGGCTTTTAATGTATTGACTCATATTTCCGGAATTATCAAACCAACTCCCACAATCAGAAACCTTGTCTTTTTCTTGGCTATTATAGAGCTGTTTAATTTTAGTTCTACCCTCAAGACCATCGGTCAAAGGATCATCGGCAGTCAACTGATGATCTATAGCTATGATCGTCTTGGCATCCGCTTGTCGATACTGAGACAAATTAGTGGAAAAAGATGGTTGAGCCACCAGCCAGTTTTGGTCGCGAACATAACGCGTCAATTCCAAACCATCCTGAGCAATAATTGAGGCCATCAAATAATTCTGACTGGAATAATAAATCATAATGGTTCGTTTAACCAAAGACAAAATAGCCATAAAGGCCAAAGAAACAACACCAGTCACCACAATAATTTCAATCAAAGAAAAACCATTTTTTTTATTATACTGTTTCATAAATTAACGTGAATCAATTAAACCAAAAAAGTTAACATGAATATCCTTAACTGAATTATTAAAAGTATCACTCAAAATTAAATAAAAACTATCCCAAGGCTCGCTCCAGTTGGTCGCCCAATTGTCGGTGCAATTACCAGAAGTATGCGAGCACATTCTAACTTTAGGATCTGGTGGCACAAAGGTTATGGAAACTTGAGTCGGACTGTTGTCATTTCTATCATCATACAATAAACTATCAACTTCTATTTGTTTTGGTAAAATAATTTCTTTATATTTTTCGCTCAGACCGCTATACATGCCATCTTTATTTTTATCAACAAACATAGTAATTCGACCATTGTCAATTTCATCAAAATAAACCCCCCAAATATTGTAATCGGCGTTGCCATCAACCTCTTTGGATGAGGCGGCATAACTTTGCGCCAAACGTAAAGTGCTGACAATTTGCTGAGCGGTTAAAATCACTTCGGTTCTTTTATTAGCTCGCCTATAAGCAATTGACGACAAAGTTAAAAGCAAAACAATCAAGCTGATAGTGACAGCTAGCTCTAACATAGTAAAACCAAGTCTTTTTTTGTATGCAACATGAGTCATAAACACTTAATTGCTTTTTTAAATTATATTTACTGGAAATTAATGTTAATTATTTATTTTCAGCCTGCTTCGTCATAGTGCGACACAGTCTAGTTTTCAGATAAAAATTAATAATTGGAAATTGGAAATTGGAAATTTGAAATTATCTTAGTTTGGTCTTCTTTCTTGATAAGCCGAATCAGCCGGACAAATACGGAAAATATCAGAATAAGACCAGGTGCTTTTTGATGGGTTGGGCTGGCACGAACCACCAGGACAATCGGTGTCGGTTGAGCAACTAAAAGTATCATTATCCCCACCAACACAAGCCTTGTTAACATTACCATCATCACCAATACCTCTTATGCGATAAACATGAAAATCATTGCGATATTGATAACGACTATTAGCCTCGGTTAAAATTTCCCGACAAGATTGAGTATTTTGATTGTTGTATGGCGGATTATCACAATCAGGAGAGGCTGGTTGCCAATCGGCCTCGGCACAGTCACTTAAATTTTGATTGGCATCCAAACGACAATATTCAATTTCATAATAAGCAACCTCCGCTCCGGAAAAGCTAACTATATAAGGTTTACTCCAAGACAAATCAACATAAGAAGTTAAACTAGCATTATCAGTGGCGCAAATCGGTACAGCCTTTAAATTGCGAATATGTTCAATCGGGCTGGTTCTAAAACTGGCCACAGGCGAACGAGAACAACCAAAGACATTGCAAGCCCTGACTGTATATTCATAGTTAACAAATAATTGTAGATTGTTATCATCATAACTACCGGTGACTGCATTAGTTAAAATTCTTTGGTAATCCTGAATTTGGCAACTTGTACCGGTTTGACAAAAACGATTGTCACCGCCGCTGCAATGATCTGGATCGGCGCTCGGTAAACACAGCCAATTTTTACGCCAAACCTCATAATAGGACGTCCCATAAAGTGGGAAACTATTCGTCCAATCAATTGTTAAACCATAACTTTCATTATTTTCTTGCTGTTTAACTTTAATTGAACCCATAGTACTCGGCCGACCAGTGACTTTATAATTACTACTGGCGCAAACTCCGCTACTATTAGTGCAATTAAAACTCAACCAGCCCAGACCGTTGTTGTAGCTAAGACCGGTAGCGCTGTCGCGACTACCATCGCTCCAAGCCCAGCCATATAAATCGCCCCAAGTGGTTGTCGAGTTGCCCTTGGGTAAAAGAGAATTTTCAGCGTCTCGATTATCAGCCTCAACATCATCACCATTAACCTTAACGCCATAATCAGTGCTATTAAAAATAATATCCAATTTAAGCCAGCCAGCATCAGAAGCGCCACCAGTATTGCTGGCCAAGGACAAAACTCTGCCCCAACCATAAAACTTCTTGTTTGTCTGGTTATAACAAGCTAAGCAATTACCAGAGCAACTGCCACCTTGACATCGACTGGTATAAGCCGTATCAGGCGGTGTCACATTGACATAATTGCAAGTATCTACACCACACTCACTACTAGTTTCGCAGGGTCGCCTATAATCGTTAGCGCAAAAACCGGTTTTTCTAAAAGCTACCCAACCAACATGTTCACTCCAAGCATAACCATCAACCACACCAGTCACCTCATCAACCGCCACCCAATATCTTTGGCAAGTATAGCCAGAAGAACAACCGCCACTAGCATCACATTTACCACCATCGGCACCGCTACTATTTATACAACGACCACCGTCATTTTTAGAATTTAAACTCAACCAACCTACAGTATCCGTCCAAACCCAACCCCTTAAAGGTGCCCAATCTTCGTCTGGCAGAGCCAGAGCTGATTTAGTCTTTGAACTATTGAGAAGCAACCCCAAGACTAAAAAACCTATAGTCAAAACTGATAGGCCAATAAATATTACAAATGTTTTTTTCTTAAATTTAAACATGCTAATTTCCAATTCCCAATGACAAACATCAAATCAAATTTAAAATCCAAATATCAATTTTTGAATTTTATTATTTGAAATTAGAAATTTGAATTTTGACATTATTTTACTTTTTGTAAATCTTCTTGCATTTTTTCCTGACTCTGAGTCTTCATCTGATCTTCAACTGTCTTGAGAAAATTTTCAATCTGTACGATTCGTTGGTTATTTTCAACTGTTAAATTCTGAATTTGCACCAATTTACTGGTAAAATAATAGTTAAGTAAAATCAAGAGAGCCACCATGGCAGCAACAAAAATTAGAATCAAACCTACAAAAATAGCTTGCTTGTGTTTTGATTCAAAATTTATTTTTTTTGATGTATGAAACATATTTAAATTAGTTAAAACTTTATTAACTTAGGGCTGTTTTTGTTCTTCCGCTGGTGGACTAAGGTATTTTTCAATTTTATCAAGCTCGGCTTGGGCTTGCTTGGCCACTGACTCGGTTTTATTAATCTCTTGGCGCAACTGCCAATTAACTATCACAAAAAAACCTAAAACTATACCAATAATAATCAAAAATACACCAATGATAATTTGTTTTTTCATAAATTTAATTGGTGCAAGTACAGCCACCGCAACCAGTACTTGGGCTAGCAGCACAAGTACAAATATACAAACCGTTTTCAAAACGCATTAAATAATTAACCACCCCTAAGGCAGTGGAACGAGCTACACAAACATATTCTGTATTACCTCTTAGATTGCTGGTAGAATAATAATCGTCACCATGGATTGAGCCCGTGACAGCTAGGGTGTAAACATTGGGGCTATCACTATGAACACCATTAACATTAACCTTAGATTCAAAAACAGATCTATCAGACGGGCTAAAAGTAAAACGAGTATTATTGAATACTGCTTTATCGCTCAAGCCACCAGTACTAGGAGCCGGTAATCTTAATTTAAAAACCGCATTATTATAAACATCTGAATTTGAACCAGAAAAACCAGAGACTAGCTGGGCTGACAGCCATTTGCCGTAAACCGAATTATTTCTAGCAGCCATAAAGCTAATTATATTTTCACCACCGGTCGTTTGGTCAAAACTATAATTCGATAACAGTAATTCATTGGAACTACTATTACCCTGACCATGTATCTCTAAACGAGCTTCCGGTGCATCAGAACTCCTAACACCAATACCAACTTTGCCATTGTCGGCTAAAGTTAATAGATTGTTGTAAGCATTATTAACATCATAAGAAGAAGCGCCACCGGCAAAGGCATTCCAGAATCTTAATTGTTTAGTGCTTCTGTCGTGATAGATTGACCATTGTCTTTGTTGAGCGTTGCCGGCACCATCATTAGCCACACTTTGAATATCCATTTCAGCATTAATACCAGCCACCTGATAAAGATGTAATAATTTACTAAAAGAAAAACCAGTGGTGCCTCTGGGTGCGATGCCGACATTGCCATTAAAGCGCAAGAAAGTTTCTGGCGCACTGGCACTATAAAACTGACCGGTAATTAAAGCACTGTTGCTGTCGGCCTGACTTGACTCAATATATAACTTGTAAGTACCTGTTTCATTGTAACCGGCCTTTGTGCCAAGAAAAATATTACCAGAACCACTAACATTGTTGGTGCCGGCGCCAGAACCAAGCATAATATTACCATTACCGTTGCTATTAGTATAACCACTGCGATCACCAATATAAATATTCTCTGTACCCGCTTGATTGGTATTACCAGACAAGGAACCAATATAAACATTTTTGGAACCGGTAGTGTTGTTATTACCTGCTTGGTAGCCAAAGAAGGCATTATCAGAGCCAGTGGTATTATTATAGCCAGCATTAGAACCAACGGCCGTTAACTTGTTGCCGCTGGAAGCCGTCAACAAAGCATTAAAACCAACCGCCGTATTATTGGAAGCGCCTGAAGTATTACGCAAAGAGCGAGCGCCAATCGCCGTATTATAATCACCAGAAATATTACTATACAAAGAGTTTGAACCAACCGCCGTATTCAACTCACCACTAAGGTTGGCACTCAAAGAATAAAAGCCAACACCGACATTTTCATAAGCGAACTCTTCATTGCTAGAATCACTAAAAGAACCAGCCATGCCACCCAAATAAGTATTAGAATGAAGCAAAGAAAACGAAGAATTTGGTTCTGCCCACCATGATTCACCGGCACTATGCATAAATCTCATACCACCTAAATAAAGCACGCCTTCTGTGCCAGATAAGTTGGTGGCTGACAGTTTAGCATTGCCTTTTATATCTAAAGTTTGCGATGGCGTATTGATGCCTAAGCCCAATCTCTTATTAGTATTGTCCCAAAAAAAGTTACCATTATTTTGACTTAAAGCGCTGGCCCCCTGAAAGATAACCGAGCCCTGAGTAAAGCCGGAGATTATCATATTTTGCGCGTAAATATTTCGCCAATTTTTGGTTGACGAACCTAAATCATAAGTATTATTAGCATTGGGACCAACATGACCAGCTACCTGCAAACTAAAATCGGACGGTGTGTTGGTGCCGATACCTAGATGTTTACTGGTGTTGTCCCAAAAAAAGTTGGCATTATCATAAGCTAAACCACTGGCGCTGTGAAAAAGAATTGAACCGCTAGGAAAACTTAAATTTAGACCGGTAGCGGTAATTTGATTAGCATAAGTTTGGCCGTCAACTTCCAAGGCGTCTTGAACATACAAATCACCATCACTGGTAGCGTAATTTCTGGTACCACCAGAACCGATCCTGGTTAAACGCTCAGAATAAATTGAGGTAAAGCTGGTGCTATTAGGGTCATAACGCCAATCGTCGTCAAGCGTGGTTGGTGAACCGCTGGGTGTAGTCCAGCTTAAAGAACGACTGCCATTGGTTGTTAAAACCTGGCCGCTAGAACCGTCTACTAATGGCAAAGACCAAACCGTATCGCCTAAATCACAAGAGCCACCAGGACAGTTGGCATTGCTGGTACAGTTATTCATAGCATTGGAACCGCCGACACACAAACCATCAAAAGAACCAGCCGATTTAAAACCGAATCGCTTGCCAGTCACCTTGCCAAATAATAATGGCGACTGATCTCTTAAAATTAAACCAGCTGTAGAATTGCTTAAAATTAAAGCACCGGTCTTTTCTTGAGCCAAAGAGCCAACATTAATCGGCCGAGATTGATTATAAAGTGGTGGAGTTGAAGTCGGATCAGACCAATCAGCCTTAACCGACATTGAAGTCAACAATAAACCAGCCAAAAACAAAAAGCTTAAAATCAATATTTTTTTACTTTTTATAAAACTAAACATAAGCTATGTAAAAATTTACTTTTTGTTGATTTTGTCGATGGCCGCTTGCCTGGGATTGCTAATAAAAAACAATTCTTCGTCAGTAAAAGCTCGGCCCTCGGCTTCTTGGCTGATTTGCTGTTTGGTTTCTTGAATGGTTGTCTGAATCGCCTCTTCCGACGGTATAGGAGCTAAAGCCGGATTATTTTTTTGATTATTTTCAAGCTTATCCGCCTCGCCAGAGCGCGGTTCAAATAAAATTTTAGTCTGTAAATTATTTTTACGACCCTGCTCTCTTGAAACAAAAATAATAAAACCAATCGATAAAATAATTAAACCGATTAAAAAAACGATTAGGGCAATTTTTTTAAAATTCATAAAAAAATATTATCTGCTTCTATTATCTTATTATAATATTTTTTGGCTTAAGACACAACTTTTTTAAATTATAGTCTTAATCCGTAACACAGCGGTCATTAATACAAGTTTCTCCGGTGCCACAAGAAACAACATTGGGACAAGTGCCACCACAGCTGTTAGAACCACTACCACACGGCTTCACGCAATTTGGCAGGCAAGTAATAATATTATCAGGCGTGGCATAGCTGGTATTTGGACCGACATCATCAATGGCTGCCGACAAACAAAAACTAATTGAATAAGAGCTACCACCAACGGCATTAACCAGACTATAAGAATAATCACTATCAGGACAATTGCCATCATTACGAGGCGTTGGGTTTTCGGGCCATTTTAATAAATAAGTATTTGAACCAGAAACCAAAGACGCGCCAGGCGTAACAGTTGCCGGGTAAACACCCCAATCACGATAAAACATTCTAAGCGCCCCTCGCATTTCATTAATGTCAGCCAATCTTTTTATATTACGGTTATTCTCTCTAACCGGCCCCAAAGACACCATAATTAAAGTAGCTAAAACACTTATAATAATGATAGCGATTGACATTTCTAAAATTGTAAACCCCTGTCTTCTTTTCATATATTTCGCTACCAACACTGATAGTTATTTAAATACGTATTAACGACACCAAAAGGATTAGCAATCTTGGCACCGGCAGTTAATTCACTACTATTATTACCCAAACAAAAAAACAAACAATAACTTTTAAAATCAGAGCTTGGCAAATAATAATAAGAGCTATAAAGAGCATAGCTGGCACAACTGCCATCTCGCTCCGAAGGTGGTATTGGTACTTTAGCCATGTAAACAGTAGTGGTACTATTACCAACAGATCTAATTTCTTCACCACCGGTGATAATTGAAGGATAGATTCCAAGATCGCGTTTATAGGCCGCTAAGGCTATCTGCAATTGACTCATATCAGACACCCTATTAGTATCGCGTTGCTGTCGTCTTATTTTACCGAAAGTTAATAAGGTTAAAGTTGACAAAGAAGCTATAATAGCAATTACTATCAGCATTTCAATTAATGTGAAGCCGTTTTTTTTGCCTAAAGCAATCATAATATTTTATTTACACCACCAATCCGGAGGCGGAGTGCCATTGACTATACAGGCGCCGACCGTACAGGCAAGAGAGCATTGGTTACCGCAACCATCACTGCAATCACCATCAGCACCAACTGAACCTGGTGCCGGACAGTTGGGCACACAAGGTGGCGTACCAGTAGCCAAATCTGCTGTAATAACAACCTCCACTGCTGGTTGTTTTCTGTCTTTATTATCCTTCCAACAGCGACCACTAGCATCAACAGTATAGGTTGTTGCGTTAAGGGAGTTTAAAAAAACAGCACAGCTACAATTACTACCAACACTTAGAGTAGTACTGGATGAATCAGACAAATCACTAACACAACCAGACCCGCCTTTTATTACAAAGGCTTGTCCACCAGTGCATGACAAATACGGATCAGTAGCGCTTGAACCGAGCATGTTATCAAGCTCGTACAAACAAACTCTAGCGGCATTTTCAGCTTCTCCACTGTTTTTATCCAGATTGACATGCGAAAAAATGGAAGCCAAACCAATAAAAGCCAAAACCGACAAAGCAAATGTCACAAATAAAACAGAAGCTAAAACCACGCCCTTTTTTTTGTCGCCCTTAAAAAATCTTGGGCAAAATAATTTTTTAGTCATATTTTTTTCAGCTTAACGCAGCGTTGTGCTGGTAATTGCTGTTTGATAATTAATAGATTTGGTGCCATAGGTTAAACCACTAGCTCTCATTTGAACCAAGACCCTATCGCCAATAGTGCTAGTAGCAAAATTTAAAACATCCACATTTATATCACTGGAAGTAATTGTATAATTAGTGCCATCACGATTAATTAATAAATTGCCACTAGACAAAGAATAAGTAACACATAAATCATTCTTGTCCCTTAAATATAAAACACCACCAGAAACACAAAAATATTGATTGGCACAAGACAGACCACCGCAAGCCACATCACCGGCCTCTGGGTGGAGTCTGGCATTTTTAACTTCGTCAGCGAAAATCCCCATAGCATATCTTAAATCACCTTCAATACTCTGCAATTCAGTGGTTCTTTCTTGAATTTCGTTTATTTTTTGAAAAGCCTTGGTTGTCATTAAAATCAAAACGGCGAATAAGCTGATTGACACCACCAATTCTAAAAGGGTCAATCCTTTTATTTTTAGTTGCTTTCTAGGCAATTCTTTGTTTTTTGAAAAAAATTTTTGCCACATAATTTTAATAAACTGTATTATAAAGCACGCTTGATATTTTTTGGGTTGAACCCTTACCCCTGTCAGCCCAATACAACTGACTCTCCACTTCTAAATAATCACGACCACCAGCCACGCGATAAGTAGTTTTTAACATGCGGTAAAACTTGGTTTGTGAGCCGGAAGTGTATTGATAAAAATTGGTAGTATCATAGAGCAATCTGCACAAAGAATCCGTTAAAGTAGCCACTGTGGCATTATTAGCGCCTGTATAATCTATTCTCATGGTATAAGTCGTGCCATTGGCTGGGCTAGCAGAAGTTAAATCCGTATAAAAAGCGCTAAGCTTGTCAATATTATTGTTTCTAATAGCTTCAGCTAATTCCAGCCCCTCCACCATCAAACCCTTGGCAATAAAATCATTTTCCGTCACATGCTCGGCTTGTAAAATTTTTATAGTTACACTAATAATCGCCACCAAAGCAACAGCCAGCAAAGAAATAGTTACCATAATCTCTAAAAGAGAAAAGGCTTTAAAAATCTTTATTTTTTTTCTGAAGTAATCCAAAAAAAACATAAAATTAATTACTGCTCCAAGCCACTAAACCGGACGGCAGAATTTTTAAAATCTTTGGGGCGTCAGCTGACGAATTAGTGCCTTCGGCGCCAAAATTATTTATCTTTATTTTAGCCGAGTCGGTTGGCTCCACGCCGTTGGCATACATAATATAACCGGTTGGACTAAAATAGACACTTAGCTCATCATAAGCCACTGAATCAATATAAAGTCTTTCAAACACCAAACCTGGTGGCAGAGCCACTTCTTTAAAAGTTTCGTCATTATTGTTATAAGAAATTGACGGTGGATCAAATCTTTCAAACCAGCGACCATTACCCCTAGAAAATCTTATTTCATCTATTAAGCCGTTCCATGGGCTACTGGAAGTGTCATCTTCTATGCCAACATACAAGGGTTGCGATTGACTCCTAACAGCCGTTAGTATTTGAGTCGATCCTTGAACCTTGCCGTCGATAAATAATTTTAAAATATTTCTTTCTCGACTAACCGCCACATGATACCAAGTATTAGCCGTTAGGGTTTGCGTTGAAGTTATAGTATAAGCTGAGCCACCACTATCATAAATCGTTGACACTACACTATCAGAAGCGTCTTTATAAATAGCAAAACTTTGCGTACCCATACCGTCACCTCTGTAAAAAATAGCTTTTTTGGAGCCGGTGCTGGAAGCATTAACCCACATATCAACAGCAAATTCTTCTAAGCCAACATCAAAGGTCGCATTATTAGAAATTTTTAAATCATCATTAGTGCCATCAAATTGCCAATAACCGGTATTATCAGTCGGTCGGCCAGCACCCATGACCTGAATGGCACCCCCCTGGACATCAACCAAATTAGCCGACAGAGAACTGTCGGTAAATTGATTAGCTGACACGGATTCGCTGCCGTGAATTAAAACCTTGGTTGGGTAATCAAAAGTTTGCGACTTGTCTAGGTCGGAAAAAACAATGTATTTATTTAAATTTCTATTAAAATAAACCCCCCAGCCATTAGGCCTATACTGACCATTGGTTTGTCCTTGCAAAGAAAAATTTTGAGCTATATTTAGATCACTTTTAATCTTAGCGGCTATTGATAAAATCTTGCCTCGATTATCAATGGCTGAATAGTTGGCATAAATTGAAGCCGACATTAAAGCCACGATGGATATTACCACCACCAGTTCAATTAAGGTAAAACCTGATTTATTTTTTACCATGGCCTTTATTTAATATCTTGATTAATTATTTCAATAGCCTTTTGTCTAGCTTGGTCAATTTTACTATCAACCTTTTCCTTAACCTCAATATCAGGTGTTATGCCCTGACCATCAATTGATTTAGCCTTGGGCGTCAACCATTTGGCTGCTGTTATTTTAATTGAGCTACCATCCGGCAAATCTTTTAAAATCTGAACTGAACCCTTGCCAAAAGTTTTTGTGCCGACAATTTTTGCCAAGCCATAATCTTGCAAAGCGCCAGCGACAATTTCTGAAGCTGAAGCACTACCCTGGTTAACCAAAACTATTGTTGGATAGCCGAGCAAAACCGCCTCCCCTAAACTTTTACGATTGTTATTATCACCATTGCCAAATTTTTCAATAACCACAGTATCGTCCTTAACCCACTTGCTGGCCATAAAAATTGAAGACTCCAGATAACCACCCGGGTTATTGCGTAAATCCAAAATAATTCCCTTGGGTTTTTTAATTAAAATTTCCTCAACCGCTTTGGCAAATAAATCATTAGTATCGTCATTAAAATTCGAAACCTTAATGATATAAATACTATCTTTAGTTATTTCAGTCTTAACGCTTTTGATGGTAATAACATCTCTGGTAATAGTAAACTCCAACGGTCCATCAACACCTTCACGAGCTACAGTTAATTTAACCTCACTGCCCTTAGGGCCTCTAATTTTATTAACAGCTTCCATGACGCTATAACCGATAGTTAATTCGTCATCAATCTTAACAATTTGGTCGCCGGCTTTTAGACCAACTTTTTGTGCTGGCATACCCTCTAAAGGCGAGATGATTGTAATCATGTCATTTTTCAAACCAATCTCCGCACCAATACCTTCAAACTTACCAGACATATCAGTGGCAAATTCTTTGCTCTCGTCGGCTGTCATATAGACAGAATAAGGGTCGCCGGTCGCTTCAACCAAACCTTTTAAAGCGCCTTGAAATAATTTGTCGCCGGCCACCTTATCTTTGTCAACAAAAGTATCGCTAACAATTTGCCAAACCTCCCAAAACATCTTTTCGTTAAAACCTTTGTCACTATTTTTACCAGTCGGCAAAAATTGATTCAAACCAGCTTCAATTTGATTAGAACCGTTAACGGCCGAATACTGTCCCCAAAAAAAAGAAGCGCTTAATAAAACAACTATCAAAAGAACATTCAAAATTGACCGCCAAAGCGGTTGCTTACTAATATTTTTTATCATAAATTTTTGTTTACTTTATTATAACACATAAATCCTACGCTGTTCAACAATTTTAAACCTTGCTTAGTCTGCTTTTTATTGTTAAGATAAATTCCACATAAAGCACAGTGTCCAATAAGGCAAAAAAATCAATTTTCAAGGCTTTAAATGATTTTTTGGTAAAAATTGAGTTAATTTTAAAACTACTTTTTTAATCTTGCTAAGAGCTGTGCTTCAGTTAAAAATTTATGCTTTATTTTTTATCAATCATTTCATTATTAGCTCTTGGCCTCTTGGTTTTTTTGGCTTTTAAAATAAATCAAAAAAATCAATCATCAACCAACGAGCAAGCCCTCAATGTTCTTAGTGAACGTTTGGGTTTTTTGGGTGAACAAAACCGAGATCTCAGAGAGGCTCTTGATTCAAAACTAAAAGAAGTCCACGAAACCAATCGCGATCAATTTGCTCACACCACCAGAGTTATTCAGGCTATCAGTCGCGAATCAAATGAATATTTAACCGCAGTCACTGAAAAGCTGGTTAAGCTGGACGAAACCAACAAACAAATCGTTAATTTTTCTTCGCAACTGCAAAGTCTCCAGGATATTTTAAAAAATCCCAAACAACGTGGTGTTTTGGGTGAATATTTTCTGGAAGAAATTCTAAAAAATGTTTTACCACCAGGCACCTATCAAATGCAGTATAAATTCAAAGACGGTTCAATTGTTGATGCCGTAGTCTTAACCAAAAACCATGTCATACCGGTTGATTCCAAATTCTCCTTAGAAAATTATGAAAAATTACTCAACGCCAAAGACGAAGAAAGCAAAGATAAATGGGAAAAATTATTTAAACAAGATTTAAAAAATCGCATAGACGAAACAGCTAAATATATTAAACCATCAGAAAAAACCCTAGATTTTGCCTTTATGTTTATCCCCTCAGAATCAATTTATTATGATTTACTAGTGGGCAGGGTTGGCGTTAATAGTCGCAACCTAATTGAATATGCTTTCATCGACAAAAAAGTGGTAATTGTTTCACCAACTTCTTTTTTGGCCTACTTGCAAACCGTTCTGCAGGGCCTAAAAGCCATGCAGATTGAAGAAAGCGCCAAAGAAATTCGAACCAATGTTGAAAAACTCTCCCGACATCTGACAGCCTACGAAGAACTTATGAAAAAGCTGGGGCAAAGCATGCAAACTTCGGTTAATCATTACAACAATGCCTACAAAGAATTCAAAAAAGTTGATAAGGATGTGTCCAGAGTCACCGGCGCCGAGGCTGAGGTGGAAGAGTTGTTGTTAGACAAACCTAATTTTGATTAATGAACAATTATCAATTTACAAATTTTCAATCAATTTTAAAATTTTTTTAATTTTATAATTGAAAATTGTTTGAAAATTGAAAATTGAAAATTGAAAATTTTTCATGCCAAACCAAAATAACAATTTATTAAAGACTCTGGCCTTCTTCGACCTCTTTAATTACCCACTAACCGCCTGGGAATTGTGGTGTTTTAATCCGGACAAACAAAGCTATAAAGAAACTTTAGAACAAATCAACCAAACCGTTTTTAGGAGGCAAGACGGTTTTTATTTTTTAAATAATCAATCTTTAATTATTACCCGCCAAAATCGTTATAATCTTGCGGATAAAAAATTTAAGCTGGCTCGTCGCGCTGCCTGGTTTTTCTCTCGCCTGCCCTGGATTGAATTGGTGGCTTTGGTAAATTCTATCGGCTCGCATAATTTGCGTGCCGAAGGTGATTTAGATTTTTTTATCGTCACCAAGCCCAAAAGGCTCTGGTTGTCTCGCCTTATAATCACCAGCTGGTTAAAAATTCTTAACTTACGACCAACCGCCAAAAAAAATCAGAATACTTTTTGCTTGAGCTTTTGGGTAGACAGTGAAAATTTAAATCTAAATAATTATCGTCTTAACAATGATCCCTATTTTAGTTATTGGCTAGCTTGCCTTAACCCGCTTTTCGACAAAAATCAAAAATACAGCCGACTAATAGAAGCCAACCCCTGGCTAAACCGAGAATTACCCAACTGGCAACCGCTACAACCATTAAGCGAGCATCTACTTAGCATAAATCAAAAAATTCACCAGATTCCTGCTTTCGCAGAAATGGCGAAAAAAATTTTTGTAAATTTTTGGATAAAATTTTTAAATAGCTTGGAACTACTAGCCAAAAAACTTCAGCTAAAAATTATGCCCCCACAGATTAAAAACCTAGCCAATCAAGATACGCGAGTGGTTATCAATGACGGGGTAATAAAATTGCATCCGCTTGATCGCCGACAATTTTTCCAAGAAAAGCACCAAGAAATTTTAAGTCGATATGAAAATAAAAATTTTTAAGTCTAAGGGCTTAAATTTAAAATTCTTTGAACCCTATGAGCGACAAATTTAAAAAATTAGCCGACCGCCTGACTCTTCTAGCTATCTTTCTATTACCTTGGCAAACTCGTTATATTATTGAAGCCGGTCAACTCAACAAAGGTCCCTACGAATACACTACCATATCGCTTTATGCTCTTGATTTGGTTATTTTACTTGCTTTGCTTTTTGCTTCGCTGTCTGTTTTTTCAAACAAAACAGTAGGCAATAAAATTCATCATCGCGCCTATTGGTTGACTGTTGTCGGCTTGTTATTTTTTACTTGTTTTTCCATTTTTGTGGCCAATGACAGATTAATAACTTTATTCGCCTGGGGCAGATTGGCTTTGGGCGTCGGTTTGGCGTGGCTGATTTTTAGCAGTCGCCTAAGTTTTAATAAAATTCTGACTTACTTATTAATCGCTATTAGTCTGCAGGGACTTTTGGGGGCTTGGCAATTTATCGGTCAAAGCGCCCCAGGCAACAAATGGCTAGGCATGGCCAGCCATCAATCTTATGATTTGGGCGCATCAGTGGTTGAGCTGAATTTTGCCGACAAGCAACCAGAGCGTTGGCTCAGAGCCTACGGCAGTCTTGATCACCCCAACATGCTGGGCGGTTTGGCTGGCTTAGGTCTTTTAATGGCTGTCTATTTATTTATAAATTTATACGCACAAGGCTATTCAAGAACTAAAGAAATACTATTATCACTGGCGATTTTTTTAAATACCATAGCCTTATTTGTTAGTTTTTCACGCGCTGGCATTTTAGCCACTGCCATCGGTTTGATTTGGCTGTTTTTTTTAAATCTCAAAAACTGGCGCCGTTTATTTTTAAGTTTTTTTATTAGTGGCTTAACTGTTTTTATTTTAGTCGTGCCTTATGGCCAGCTTTATCAAAGTCGCTTGGCGGCTCTGGGCGAAACCACTATCAGCACCAGATTGGAAACCAAATCTTTGGCCGAACGCGCCGACTATACTCGCCACGCCTTACAATTAACTAAAAATCATCCCCTCTTTGGTGTTGGCGCCGGCAACTACGGACTGGCCGTAGAAAGAGAAGTGGTTAAAGATCAACTAAGCTATTATTACCAACCAGTACACAATGCTTTTTTACTAATTTTTGCCGAAATCGGTATTTTTGGTTTAATCTGCTGGTTATTATTGTTAACAAAACTATTATTTGACTGCTTTACAAAAATTAAAACCAATCAGGAAGCCAGTCTGGCCATAGCCGGCTTAGGTTTGATTGTTGTGATTATGTTTTTTGACCACTGGCTCTGGAGCCTGCATTTCGGCATAATTTTTTTCTGGCTAATTATCGGCCTAATCGTCAAAGTCTTGTCAAAACAAACTGAGACTGCTTAAATAAATTCACTTCAAACACTGTTAAAAAAGGAGTTAGTAATGGCTAAAAAAAATAAGATTTTAAAACCACTCGTTCTTTTAGTTTTTTATGTGCTAACTATAACCATATCAACTATCGGCTATAAATTGCACAAAAAAAAGTCCAAACCAGTCTTAAAAAAATAATTACCAAAACAAAAACCCCGAACAAAATCGTTCGGGGTTGTTTTTTTGAATTTTGAGCACCATTTTCTTTAATTATTTGTCATATTTTGCCATAACCGCATAATTAGCAATAAAATATAATTTTTTTGACTTTTTGCCTTATTTTACCTAAACTTAATTTACAATCTAAGACTTAAAAACAATATGGCTACTGAAAAATCAATAGAAAAAATTATTTCTCTATGCAAACGTCGAGGCTTTGTTTTCCCTGGTTCAGAAATATATGGCGGATTAGCTAATGCCTGGGATTACGGTCCTTTGGGTATAGAATTAAAAAACAATATCAAAGCCCGCTGGTGGAAAACTTTTGTGCAAAATCGCGCTGACATGTTTGGTTTAGACGCTGCTTTATTAATGAACACCAAGGTCTATGAAGCTTCGGGACATTTAAAAGAATTTTCTGATCCTTTAATAGAGTGCAAAGCTTGCCATGCCAGATTCAGAGCTGACGAGCTGGGCTTTCCTATCCAGAAAACAGAAGGCACAGTAGAAATTTTTGAACCACCAAAATGTCCAAATTGCGGGAAGAGGGATGCTTGGGCAGCACCAAAACAATTTAACTTAATGCTTAAAACCCACATAGGTCCGGTAGACGAGCCATTTATTAAGTGCACTCACAATAGTTTTACTAGAAATCTTTCAAAATTATCAGAATTACCAGAGTGTCCGACCTGTGGAAAAAAAGATGCTTGGGCAGTAATGCCAGATGACAATGATATTTACTTCCGTCCAGAAACAGCCCAAGGTATTTTTGTTAATTTTAAAAACATCATTGATACCATGCGTCCTAAATTACCTTTTGGCGTGGCTCAAATCGGTAAAGCTTTTCGCAATGAGATTACCCCTGGCAACTTCATCTTCCGCACTCGTGAATTTGAACAAATGGAAATTGAATATTTTATCAAAGAAGCCAATTGGCAAGAATCTTTTGAAACCTGGCGCTTAGCTATCTTAGATTGGATCAAAGATTTAGGTATTAAAAATGAAGAAATCCACGAATTAGAAGTACCAAAAGATGAACTAGCTCATTATTCCAAAAGGACTATTGATTTTGAATACAAATTTCCTTTTGGTCAAAAAGAATTGTACGGTCTAGCTTACCGCACTGACTTTGATTTAAAAAATCACCAGCTAGACTATACTGATAGCGAAGGCAATAAATTTACACCCCATGTCATTGAACCATCGTTAGGTGTTGACCGCAGTATTTTAGCTGTCCTCTGCTCTGCTTATACAGAAGAACAATTAGTTAACGAAGATAAAAACGACACCAGAACTGTTCTCAGGTTTCCTAACTGGCTCGCGCCAGTCAAAATAGCTGTTTTCCCATTACTAAAAAATAAACCTGAACTAGTGAGCAAAGCCCAAGAAATTTTTGATCAATTAAAAACTAAATACGCCTGCGATTTTGACGACAACGGCAACGTGGGCAAACGCTACCGACGCCAAGACGAGATCGGTACCCCCTATTGTCTAACGATAGACTTTGACACTTTAGAAAAAGGTACGGTCACGGTCAGAGACAGAGATACGATGCAACAAGAAACTATCAAGCTAACTGATTTGGATAAATATTTTAAAGAAAAGTTATAGGGCTTAATACAAATTTAGAAATAAAAGACCCCGCTATTAATTTTAATAACGGGGTTTAAATTTAAACTCAGACAAGAACTACGATTTTTTAAGTTGCTCTGCGGCAAATTCTAAAGGATCAGGCTCACGACCTTCTTTAAGAGCTTTCTTTTTGTAGGCCACCCATTTATCTTCGCCAGGGAGTTTCATTCCAAGAACTTTCTTTTTGTAGGCCTCATAATCTTCTGGATACAAAATATCATTCTTGCCAAAAACGCAACGAGCTATATGTTTTCTAAGCTCACCATCTTGGATTTTTCTCAGTGGAGGATATGGCTGATGCAAAACGCTTACATTTTTATCTTCTGACATGTCAGACTCCTTATCAATTTAAAAGATTGCCTTTTTTCTTATTTAAGGTACAATTGATTTATTGTTTTAAGCTTATAGTTTTATTAATAAATAATCAAGTATATATGCACAAACAACAGACTTTGGCCTCAGGCCTGAAATTGATTACCGCACCGATAGCTGGTGCCGAAACCACTACCGTTTTGGTTATGTTTGCCACCGGCTCCAAATACGAAAATCGTGCCCAAAGTGGCCTTTCTCACTTTTTAGAACACATATTTTTTAAAGGCACTACCCAGCGCCCCAGCGCTTTGGCGATTGCCAGTGAATTAGACCGCTTGGGCGCCGAATACAACGCTTTTACCTCCAAAGAATACACCGGCTACTGGATAAAATCCGGCAGTCTTAATACAGAAAAATCCTTAGAAATTGTGGCTGACATGTTGCTCAACCCCTTGTTTGAGGCCGAAGAAATTGAACGGGAAAAAGGTGTCATTATTGAAGAACTAAATATGTATCAAGACAACCCAATGTGGTATATTGAGGATCTGTTTGAAAATCTGCTTTATGGCGATACGCCGGCCGGCTGGGATACTATCGGCACCAAAGACAACATCCGTAATTTTAAGCGCCAAGATTTTATGGACTATTACCAAAAACAATACGGCGCCAACACCAGCTTTTTAATCGTCGCCGGGAAAATTCCTGAAAACTTGGCAGAGTTGTCAAATAAATATTTTGCCGATTTTAAAAACAGCGACTATCAGACAAAATTAAGTACCACCGAAAGCCAAAGCGAGGTGCAATTAAAACTATTTGCCAAAACTACTGACCAAGCGCACTTGTCTTTGGGCGTTCGCAGCTACCCCTACGCCAACGACAACACTTTTATTTTGCAAATTATTGCCTTACTCTTGGGTGGCTCTATGAGCTCCCGCCTCTTTATTAATTTACGCGAAAGAAACGGCTTGGCCTATTATGTGCGTTGCCAAAACGAATATTACACCGACACTGGTTATCTGACGGCTCGTGCCGGTGTGCCAGTCGACAAATTAAACCAAGCCATCACCATTATTTTAGATGAATATCGCCGGCTAAAAGACGAATTGGTTAGCGACGATGAACTGTCAAAGGTTAAATCTATGTTAACAGGCAAATTGCCTTTAAGCTTGGAAGGTTCCGACGAGGTAGCGCAGTGGTATGCCAGACAAGTAATTTTGTTTTTCCAACAAACAACCGGCGATAAGGTCGTCCTCAATCCCAAAGACTTTTTAGAAGCCATCAACAAAGTTAGCGCCGAAGATGTTAAACGGGTGGCTAATAAAATTTTTATTGAAGACAGGCTTAATCTGGCGGTTATCAGTCCGCACCAAGATGAAACCAAATTTAAAGCTTTACTGAAATTTTAAAAAATTACTGAATAAAAAAATCCCCTGTTATTGTTTAATAACAGGGGGTTGATTTTATAAATAGACCAATAGCCAAGCAATCGCAGCTAACACCAAAGAGATGATTAAAAAAATCTTTACGATTCTATTGCTAATGGTGTGGATGGTGATAAAGGCAAAGGCGTTGGAGATAGCAAGGGATACAGCAACAAAGACAAAGGCAACGGAGGTGGTGAGGGAGACGCCGATAAAGGCTACAAAGGAGAACGTGGTGGCAACGGTGGCGATGGCGGCGATGACAGAATTTTTATTTTTTATAAATATTACCAAAGATAAAGCGCCTAGCCACAGAAACCAACAAACCAAACTAACCAAGGAAACTTTCACAATTACTTTTTCATTGATATCTTCATCTTCAAAAAATATTATTTTGCCAACTTCTTTTTTGGCAAATAAAGTTTTTTTAACGATTGCTCTGAATTCATACGGCCAGGGGTCGCTGGGCCAATCTGCCTTGAAAGCAAAAGTAATAGCTGAAGCCGTGTCCGTTATTTGAGCTATTGGTCCTGTCTCTTGTTTGTAAGCCAAGGCAAGCAACTCGTCCGGTTGACCATAATTTTTTAAGTCAATACCATTGATATCAACTTGGATTGAGTCAATAATTTTTTCCGTCAACTCTGCAACTAAATACTTATTCTGTTTTTCAATGTCCTGATGTAAAAAAACATTTTCTCCTGCTATTACCAAATTGGTTAATAAAACCAAGCAGACAAAAATAAAAAATACCTTTTTCATGATAAAACTCCTAGAATATATAAAACAAAATTTTCAATGTTCAATATATAATTATAGCATATTAGAAGAAAAAAGTCAATATCTCGAGGAATATGCACACGCATATGGCGGTTTTCCCAAGGTTATGCGAAAATTGGCTAATATTTAATAAATTTTCTTCCCCTCTTGAGAGGGGTGGTCCCGCGGACGGGACCGGGGTGTGTAGTCACTCCACTAAACAATCCATTGAAGATTCCCCTGACCACGACGAACACACCCCAACCCCTCTCAAGAGGGGAATAGCACAAACCAATACCTCTCAAGAAGGGAATAATATATCCCACTATCCAAAGGCGGGCGGGCGTATTATTATCATTCTCGCCAAGAATAAAAAGATCTTGTCCACAAATCTTTAAAAACTACCGACAAATAAAATTTAATAATTTGCTTGCCTTAGCTTTTGCTTAAAGCTATAATTAATTTAGTTATTAATCCTCTAAACAATACTATGGCCAATCAAAACTCTAATTTGGTTCTTGACTCTCTCAAAACTCTGCCCGATCAAATAATCGACGGACTCAAACAAAGCGCTAATTTTAAACTACCCAAAAACTATCGCCAAATAAAAAATGTCGTGGTTGGCGGTATGGGCGGTTCAAATTTGAGTGGTCGTCTGGTTTCCAGTATTTTTGCCCATGATTTGAAAATACCTTTTTTAATCAACGCTGATTACGAAGTTGACAATTTTGTCGGTCGTGATACTTTGTTTATCGCCTCGTCTTATTCCGGCTCAACCGAAGAAACCTTGCATGCCTACGAGCAGGCCAAAAAAGCCAAAGCCAAAATCGTGGTTCTAACCAAAGCCGAAGCTAACAATCAGCTGGCTAACCGCGCTCAAAAAGACGGTTATCCTCTTTTGGCTTTTTCTGCCGAGGCTAATCCGTCGGGACAACCTCGCTTAGGTTTGGGCTATGCCTTTATTTGTTTACTCGCCATCTTGAAAGAAGCCGGAGTTTTAAAACTAAACAATAAAAGTATTTTGCAAGCAACTAAAAAAATGCAATCGGCTAATCATAAATTGATTCCGGAAAAATCAAACAACTTGGCCCATAAACTCAGCGATCAAACTTTTGACAAAAATATAATTATTATTACCGGCCCCTTTCTAGCCGGCAATGCCCATGTTCTGCGCAATCAATTTAATGAAAACAGTAAAAACTTGGCCTCTTACCTGACTTTGCCAGAACTCAATCACTACGCCCTGGAAGGTTTGGTTCATCCAGCCAGCAACAAAAACGATGTGGTTTGTTTATTTTTTGAATCAGCACTTTACAGCCCTCGTGTTATTAAACGGCTGGAACTAACCAAAAAAGTTGTGGCTAAAAACAAGATTAAAGTTTGTGGTGCCAAGCTTTTAGGCAAAAATAAATTGGAGCAGGCCTTGGAAATGCTCCAGTTGGGCGCTTGGCTCACCTACTATTTAGGCACTGCCAACCATGTTGACCCCATTGCTATTCCTTGGGTGGATTGGTTTAAAAAAGAACTAAAATAAATTTATTAATATGATCTCTAAAAAGAAAAGGGTTGTTATTTTTATATTAATTATCTTGGTCATCACCTCAATTATTATCATTTTCACTACGCCCCAAAAAGAATTTTTTATCACCAATGAAACGACCCGCCAATGCGCTATCTACAAAACACCTGAAGGCATGGTGACCTTTACACCTGGTAGTCCTGGAATAATAGTCAAAGACATGCCAGCCGGCTGGAAGTTGGCCTACATACCGTCTTCAGCAGTAGGTGCTGACAATAGTGGCGTTCTTATTGGTGGCAAACCGTGCAATGGAGAAAAAGATTTTGTTAGCAACGAAAGAATGACAAGTTGTTGTCGACAAACAGACTGGACAATGCTTGAAAAACCATTAACTAGTTCGCTAAAAACTTTTTTAATTGGCAGTTTTGCACACTTAGCACTATCAGTGTTGGGGACTATTATAGTAAGTTTCTTGTCTGTTTTTTTCATCATACTTAATAATTTATTTATATTCCTAGCCTTACTTTTAATATTTTTTATTGGTCTATATTTTTACAAAAAAAATAAATCAAAATAACTAAATTAATTTTAAAATATAAATTTTGTTATGCGAAGAATTTTCTTAGTAGTTCTTTTACTTCTACCTCTAACCTTGGCGCGCGCGGCTGATTTATCAATCACCGAGGTGCAGATTACTGGCGGTGAGGGTAAAACTAAAAATGACTATGTAAAAATTTACAACAACACCGATAATGTTTTGGATTTAGCCGGTTATCGCTTGGTCAAGCGCACCAAAACCGGCTCCGCCGACACCAGCCTAAAATCATGGACCGATTCAACCCCCTTAAACCCCAGGGGGTTTTATTTATGGGCTAATTCCGAAGACGACTTTGCCACCTCTATCAACGCCGACTGCTCAACTACTGCCACCTTAGCTGAAAATAATTCGATTGCTATTCGTCAGGGCGCCTCAGACAGTGGCACTATTATTGACGCTGTTTCCTGGGGTGAGACTAGCGACAATAGCCTGGGACTAAATAATCATTTTGATAATCCTGCCAACGGCAAAATAATCATCAACCAAAACAATCAAAATAACGAACTGCCACCAGCCTCAACCAATACGGGCAATCAAACAACCGTTAGTGGTGTCAGTTATTGTCAGGCCACCAGTGGCTCGGTGGTTATTAATGAATTTGTGCCAAATCCCAACGAAGAAGAAACCGAATGGCTTGAGTTATACAACAACTGCTCCTTACCCGTCCAACTAAACGACTGGATTATTGCCGATGGCGCCGGCAATGAAACCAAATTAAGCGGTCTTTTGGAAAAATTTTTTGTGATTGAATCGCCCAAAGGCAATCTCAACAATTCAGGTGATTTAATTATTTTAAAAAACGCTTCAGGTAGTTTAATTGATCAGATTCTCTACGGTTCTTTTGACGAGCAAACCGGCGCACCGGCACCAGCCAAAGGGCAAAGCTTGGGTAGAATTAAAGACGGCTTTGACACTGATAGTTTTAGCGATTTTGCCGTCAGTCAAAACCCAACCAAAAATGAAGCTAACGATTTTAGTCAAAACAGCCAAACGACCAACGACGACCAGCTAATCGCCGACACGCAAAGCGCCTCTGATTTGATTATTAACGAACTCTTGCCGAACCCTCTCGCCGCCGATGATCAAGAAGGACCATGTGGTTATGAATTTATTGAGCTTTATAATCAATCGGATAAAATTATTGATTTAAAAAATTGGCGCCTAAGTGTTAACGAACAAAAAAGCTACATTTTCAACGAAGGCGAAATCAAACCAAAAAAATATTTTGTCTTAAAACGCAGTCAAAGCAAGCTTAATCTTAACAATGACAAAGCTACAGTAAAACTTTATGCCCCAGACTCTCTTAAAGCTCAGCAAAGCGTTAGCTATAGCCAGGCTTTAGAAGGCCTGAGCTATTCTTATGCCAGTAGTACCAAAAGCTGGAGCTGGAGTTTAAGCAAAACACCTAACTACACCAATATTATTACCAAGCCTAATGAAGCGCCCAAGGCCATAATCAGCTCGCCTAGCACTGTTGAACCTGGTCAAATACTTTTCCTTGATGGTTCTGATTCTTTTGATCCCGAAGGCAAGGCTTTGAGCTGGCATTGGGAATTTGCCGACGGTTCTGTTAGTGACCAAAGCTCTTTGGAAAAAATTTTTAACCAAGCCGGCGACTCAAGTGTTGTTTTAACTGTCAGCGACGGCGAATTAAGTAATAGTCAAACGCTCAAACTAAAAATCGGCCAAACTAAAACCCCTAGCCAACCAAAGACTGAAGAAGTTGAATTAACCGTCGCCAAACAAACAACAACTGAAAATAAAATCGAGGTTAAGCCGGGTATTTTTAAATTAAGAGCGATTGTTTTGGTTGAGGCTGGAATTTTTGGCAGTCAATTTTTTTATGTGGCGCCTTTAAACGACGCTGATCAAGCCGAAGACACTGCTATTCAAGTCTACAACTACAAAAAAGATTTCCCCGCCCTCAAGCAGGGTGATTTAATCGAAATAACCGGCGAAATTTACGATATTAGCACTGACACTCGCTTAAAAATTGAAAACGCTCAAGCTATTACAGTCTTGGATCACGACTACGCCACCATAGAAAAAAATTTGGCCATTAAAGAGCTCAAAGCAACTCTAAACAACCAACTAATTACTATTAGCGGTCGTCTAACCGAAAAAAAGACTAATGGTTTTTTCTTGGATGACGGCAGTGGTGAAATTTTTATTGAATTAAAACCAAACACTGGACTATCGGCTAAAAATTTTAGTGACAACAAAAATTATCAAATTATCGGCCTCCTAAAAGCAACCGATAATAGTCTTAAATTATGGCCCAGATCAGCCAAGGATATTTTTGAACCGGAAAATCAAGGTGAAGTTTTAGGCGAGAAAATCGTGGCTGATGAAAAAAATGATGAACCAATAATTACTAAAAACACCTCTCAAGATCAGCAAAAATTTTGGCAATACCTAGCAATAGCCTCCTGGGGCACGACTCTGGCTTTAATAATTTTTTTAATTAAAAATCATTTCTCAAAAAATAAAAAAGAATAAAAAATTGCTTAAAAATATTACCGTATTCTGAATAAACATCGTTCTTTATCAATAAATTGACAAATATTACCAAAAACGTTAAGTTTATAACGCCAAAAAGGCGAATAGTTTTTTTACAATTTTATAGGAGTTGTTATTATGGCGACCAACAAGGTTTCTCTCGACGACTTCGGCAGAGTCTATAAACGCATGCTGGAAATCGGTACTAAATTAAAACAAGGAGCACTGGAGCCTGACAAGGTTCTAGATGGCTTACAAACAATTATCAATAAACAAGTAAGCTTCACTCCCCGCCTAGAAGATTTTGACGACCCCCACGAATTACTCTTTCGACACGCCTTGTGTCAAAAAATAGGAGCTCTTTTTGTCGGACGTTTAGAGTCAGACTTCGGCTGGCATCGCGTTCAATTCAGAACTGGCTGGAATTTCTGCGACCAACAAGGAAATATTTTGTCAGAACATCGTTTTTATGAATTGGATTACCCTCAAGGCATTTTTGCCAGAGCTAAATTAACCGACAAGAACGATTCCTGGGTCTTTATTGATAATCAAGGTAAATTACTCGCTCCCTGTGATTTGGCTGGCACTATTTTACCGGTTGATGATTTGCATTATTTTTCAGAAGGACTAGCTGTCGTTAAAATAGCCCACATTAATCCTGCTTATAACTTTCTCCAGCCTGACGGTAAATTATTATTAGCTACCAATGTTTGGTGGGCACAAGACTTTTCTGAAGGATTGGCTGTGGTTAAAACAAGCAATCAGCGTGACTCAATTTGCTTTATTGATATTACCGGACAAATCAGTATTCTCGGCGACTACCTAGAAGCAAAAAATTTTTCAGAAGGTTTTGCCGCTGTTAAAGATAGAATTTGTGATGAATCCTGGCATTATATTGATCACCAGGGTCGTAAACTAAATTACGACCAATCAAATTTATATTTACATGCCAATAATTTTAGTAATGGCTGGGCTCGCGTGACGAGAACGAATTATATCAAATCTAATGGAGAGGGTTACTACTTTATTAGCAAAACTGGTAAAGAAAATTTATTAACAGCTGATGATAATTGGGAATGCACTGATTTTAAAGATGGGTTAGCTATTATTGAAATTTATGGAAAATGCAGAATTATTAATATACTTGGTAAGACAATAATAGAAACAAAACATCGTATACTTATTGCTGGCAAATGTTTATTTTGGGTTAGAACACAAACAAATGAAAAAATTTGGAGTCTAATTAAAATTATTGATCAAGAGAGCATAGAAGTACTATACCAAATAGAATCCGAAAATTATTATAAACCGTTTGTCGGCGAATGGGCAAAAGCAACTAACCAGTTAGATTTTGACGGTTCTTATATCAATTATATTGACCAAAGGGGTAAATTATTTAGCTCAAAATGGTTTACTGATCAAGACAAAATAGACTGTCATCCAGGACGAGAAGGCCTAGCTGTTGAAATATTTAATAACCATGCCAATTTCTTCGATCGTTTCGGTCGCACAGTTTTTAGCTATAAAATAAGCTCCTAAATTTTAGTACCTATCAAAAACCCCGAGTTAATTCGGGGTTTATTTTTATATAAATTTCTTGTCCTTTGTTTTAATAATTTATATACCAAATAAAAAAACGCTACCATAAAATAGTAGCGTTGGCTGACAACTCATTAAGCCGGCTGTTTAATTGGAGCAAATAGACCAACTGGCGACAAATCTTTATTAAGACATTGGTACAAGGACATGGCTTGCTTAGTAAAAGATATTCTTAAAGAATTAGGTACCAGATCAGGCTGACGCAATATTCTTACAAACCAATTTGGTAATTTGGAAACATCTTCCAAGCTAGAAATATTTTCCAAGGCATTGCTATTATCCCTTAAAATAGCCAATTGCCTTTTAATAAGCAGGGTTTCTATTGAAGAATCCAAAAAAAATTTTTGTACAAAAACTTCAATCTCCAGTATGTCATCAAATTTTTCCAAAAATTCTTCAACTGCCTCTTTAATAATTTTTCCATGAGCGGATAATGATTCCGTGCGCTTAGAACATTCCAGCAAAAATCTAAAATGATTTTCCAGTAAAAATTCTTTCAAATTATCAGACAATCTCTGCTGAAATGCTGAGGCTTCTGGCGTTGCTTTAAATAATTCTGACAAAGTGTCAAAATAATCAAAATAAATTTCCTCTTCTTCAGCATTACTTCTTGGATCATCTTTGGACTTTGGGATTGGTTTAAGTTTTGTTAAAATTTCATCAAGATAATCAATCTTGCCAAAAAAACTTATTAACAAATTGCCTACTTCATCAAGGCTTATGGGAGTATTCATTTTTCTATCCTTATATGTTTAAAAGTACTACTGATAGTTTAAGACAAAATAACATTTTGTCAAGGGTAATAAAAAAGACCTTTGATATTATCTCCGGTCAAATAATCAATTTTTTTTACTGGCTAGATTTTTGTCTGGCTCCAATAAATCAACCCAAATTATTTTCAATAGCCCCTCAGAATTTTTAATATAAATTTCCTCAGCTATAAAGACTGGTACGTTTTTAACAACACCGTTAGTGTCGTAGAGTTCAACGAACAAACCTTGGTTAGGATAATTAGCGTTATTAACAGAATTATTTTTACCATTCTTTTCAATAATAACCGTGTCAGTATAATATCTTTTTACTTTATAAGACACATAAGGCCAATTTCGGCTACTTTGCCAATCAACACCATAGACCGTTGATAAGTAATTAGCTTTAGGCAAAGTACAGCCAAAGCCAAAAATTTTACCTTGACTTTGATAATTATCCTCAGCCAAAACCAAGACGGTTAGCGCCAAAAACAAAAAACAGCTTAAAAATTTTATCTTCATTTCTATCCTCCTGTTTATTTTAAAGAACCGATTGCCATTTATCTTAAAACTAAATTAAAAATTTTGCAACCAACTAATTTGTTTAATTTTAGCCAAATTTTTGATACAAAAAAACCGACTTTCAATCAAAGTCTTGGCAACGACCTACTTTTCCAGGGCTCAGGCCCAAGTATCATTGGCGCTGAAGGGCTTAACTTCTGAGTTCGGGATGGGATCAGGTGTACCCCCTTCGCAAGGGTTACCAAGACTCTGACAAAAAATCGGCTTACTTCGTCGCCTCTGCCAACCGGCAGAATAGATAAATTTGTTCAGAATCCAAAAATTTACAACAATTTTTAAAATTCGGGTATGCCTTATCTATAATAAGGCTTTTTACCGAAAGAAAAAATAACATAAAAAAACAAAATCGTGGAAAAATCTGATGACTTATTAGTACCGCTCGGCTCAACGCATTACTGCGCTTACACCTGCGGCCTATCAAGGTGATAGTCTCTCACCAGTCTATGAAACCTAATCTTGGAGACAGCTTCACGCTTAGATGCTTTCAGCGTTTATCTTAACCGGAGGTAGCTACCCAGCAATGCCCTTGGTAGAACAACTGGTACACTAGAGCTCCGTGCTTCTCGGTCCTCTCGTACTAGAGAAGCGCCTCCTCAAGTTTCCACGACCATAGTGGATAGGAGACCGACCTGTCTTACGACGGTCTGAACCCAGCTCGCGTGCCGCTTTAATGGGCGAACAGCCCAACCCTTGGGAGCTTCTCCACCCCCAGGATGCGACGAGCCGACATCGAGGTGCCGAACCACGCCGTCGCTGTGGACGCTTGGGCGTGACTAGCCTGTTATCCCCGGAGTAGCTTTTATCCGATGAGCTTCCGCCGTTCTATTTCGCACGGTCGGATCACTAAGTTCTGCTTTCGCAACTGCGCGACTTGCAGGTCTTGCAGTAAAGCCGGCTTATGCCTTTGCACTATCTTCCGGATTTCCATCCCGGAATAGCCGACCTTTGTAAACGCCTCCGTTACCTTTTAGGAGGCATCCGCCCCAGACAAACTACCCACCAGATACTGTTCCTCTCCCTGATTCAAGGGAGTAGGTTAGAATTAAAAACATGTAAGGGTGGTATCTCACTAATGCTCCGACTTGCGCCAGAGCTCCCACCTATGCTGAACATACATGACCCTAATTCAATATCAAGCTATAGTAAAGCTTCACGGGGTCTTTTCGTCCAGCTACGGTTAACCAGCATCTTCACTGGTCTTGTAATTTCGCCGAGTCCTTCGTTGAGACAGTTTTCAAGTTGTTATGCCATTCGTGCAGGTCGGAACTTCAATTTGTTGCATTATATTACTATAATGTTCAGACTATATTTTCATCTTACATCATCTTTAGGAGATCATTACGTTTGTATTTTTTATTCCCAGACATATTAAGCTTTGCACTCAGCTCAATAATTTTGGTTAAACCATCTTTTGATAGATGGTGATTAGAATTAATCAATTTGCAAATTTGGGCAAATTTTTCAAATTCTTCCTTTTTGTCAGTCATTAAAGGATATTTCTGAAAATGAGGAATAATTACCGCCATCAAATCCTTTATACTTCTGACTTCATACTTGTAATTTTGATCTCTTTTGGAAAATCTTATTCCGCCACAATTAAAAAATTGTTGTAGAAATACGATTACCTGTTTACTGCGTTTATGTTGACTTACTGAGAAACTTGGTCGCACTTCAATGCCAAATTTCATTTTACTTCTAAGAGTAAATGATATTTGGAAGCAACCTTCTCCATCAACAAAACCAGTTACATAAGAATGTTTGTCCATATGTTTATTTATGGATCTCCATTGATGATTCTTTTAGTAAGAGCTGACGTCTTGTTCGATCTAAATAGATCAAACCTCACCTTTCGGATCAGTCGTTACGGGTCCCTAATAAAAATCAGGGTTCCCACGGTATTGTCCTAAAAAATAGGAGTTTCACCGTTATTAGTCAGTTTGCTATTAATCTGTCACCAGATTATTCGGGCAAGTTTCCGATTGTTTTACCCGACAAGGAATTTCGCTACCTTAGGACCGTTCATTTGTTACTTGCATTTGCAAGGTGTGAACATTTCTGCCACACTCTTTGGCTTTCACCAAAGTTCGGACTATATCTTTCCGCTCAAGGCGAATCTAACATGTAGTCTCTGAGGATTTAAAATTCGTTGCGTATTTTGCCACCACGGTTAATTTCTTTCCGTAGGGCAATAATCTTATTTCTACCTTCTTCCGTTAAATGTTCTTTGGCTTGGATAATTTTTGCCGCTTGAACAAAAATAGCAAATTGCTTCTTTTTATTCTGCGATAAAAAATTAAATTCCTGAAAGAAAGGAATGACGTTTTCTATAATAGCGGTAATGTTATTTACCTCATAATAGCTCACGCCATCTTGTCTAGTTCTTAAGGTTCCACAAGCCAAATGTTTTTTGAATTGGGATAAAATATAAGATTCTTTTTGTGCCACATTAAAGCACAAAGAAATTTTCCAGCCGGCTTGATAATCAGGTCGCTTACGCGCCACAATCATCAAACTGCCTTCACCATCCGCAAATCCGGCTAAATAGTAGCCAATCTGAGGATTAATTTTACTTACTTGCAACATAATTTTATCTTTCCTGCTGATTGTCCCTATCATTTGAATTTTCACTGTCTCCTATTGAGACGAGTACCAAATGCTTAACGGGAGTTTCCAGCATATAGTTAGATTTATTAACGTAACTACAACGCTCTCCTAAATAAATTAGGACATCCTAAGTTGCTTTTATAGTTACGGCCGGCGTTCATCCGCGCTTCAGTTCAAAGCTGCCCCTAGTAAACTAGGATGACCTCTCCCCTTAACGTTCGGACACTGGCCAGGCATCACCCCCTATACATCCTCTTTCGAGTTAGCAGGGAGCTATGTTTTTGGTAAACAGTCACTTGAAAGTCTTTCGCTGCGGCCCGAGTTGCCCCGGGCAGGGCTTATTGCTAACTTACGCCCGCTTTTTTGCCTAGTTCCTTAACGAAGGTTCTCTCGTTCACCTTAGGCTTCTCGCCTCATCTACCTGTGTCGGTTTACGGTACGGGTACCATAACCTTAGCCCTAGAGGTTTTTCTGGGAAATTTATCAACTGAAATTGATTCCACCCGAAGGCTTCATCTTCTGCCAACCTCGATCTTTGATGCAACCCGGATTTACCTAAGTCGCAGATCAAAATCAGCAACGTGCAAACCAATACACGCTCCAACCTTTAAACTTCGTCACCCCATCGGAAAATTATGGTAGTGCTGGAATATTAACCAGCTCATCCATCGACTACGCGCGCACTACACACGCCTCGCCTTAGGACCGACTAACCCTGGGACGATTTTCGTTGCCCAGGAAACCTTGGATTTTCGGTGGGCGGGGTTTTCACCCGCCTTGTTGCTACTTATGCCAACATTCTCTCTTCCCTACGCTCCACCAAGCTTCACAACTTGGCTTCAACGCCGTAGGGAATGCTCCTCTACCGCTCAACGTGTTTCGCTATCGCTCACCACGAATTTATAATTAGCAATGTATAATTAAGAATTGAATTTATAATTATTAATTTTTAATTCGTGTTGAACGCAAGTGAAACACGTTAAGCCCGCAGCTTCGGTAATAGGTTTAGCCCCGGTAAATTTTCGGCGCGAAACAACTTGACTAGTGAGCTGTTACGCTTTCTTTAAAGGATGGCTGCTTCTAAGCCAACCTCCTAGTTGTCGTGGTCGCGACACCACCTTTTACACTTAACCTATATTTAGGGACCTTAGCTTGCGATCAGGGCTGTTTCCCTTTTGACTAATGGACCTTAGCGCCCATAGTCTGACTCCCGAGCTTCACCACTAGGTATTCGGAGTTTGGTTAAGAACGGTAAACCCGCCCTCATTCAGTGCTCTACCCCCTAGTGTCAGCGCTCGAGGCTAGCCCAAAAGCTATTTCGAGGAGAACCAGCTATTGCCGAGTTCGATTGCAATTTCTGCGCTAGCCACAGCTCATCCCAAAGTTTTGCACAACTTACGGGTTCGGTCCTCCCTTTGGCTTTCGCCAAAGTTCAACCTGGCCATGGTTAGATCACCCGGCTTCGGGTCTTGTACTTGCGACAAACGGGCTATTAACCCTCGCTTTCACTTCGGCTCCTCCGCTCAAGGCGGATTAACCAAGCCGCAAACAACAAACTCGTTGGCTCATTCTTCAATAGGCACGCCGTCACCCGATTGCTCAGGCTCCGACTGCTTGTAGGTACACGGTTTCAGGTACTATTTCACCTCCCTCACCGGGATGCTTTTCACCTTTCCCTCACGGTACTTGTTCACTATCGATCTCAAAAAGTATTTAGTCTTGGATCATAGTCGACCCGGCTTCATACGGGATTTCTCGGGTCCCGCACTACTTAAGAAAGTTGTCGTAAATTAATATTTGGTTTTCGCTTACCGGGCTATCACCGTCTCTGGCCGAGCTTTCCAGCTCGCTTCAACTAATCAATCACTAATTTACCCCGCTTTGGTTAGTCAGCGGTAACAACTTCTTGCAACACCCATGAAACATATGGCACTAACGCCTTCAAGTCCAGTTGAAGTAAACTCCAACCAAACCGCAGTTAAATAGGTTTAGACTTGTCCCCTTTCGCTCGCCACTACTTAGGGAATCAAGATTACTATTCAAAAATGATGAAGCATCATCACATTTGAATAATAATCATTTTTTTTCTCTTTTCCTCCGGCTACTAAGATGTTTCAATTCACCGGGTTATCCCCTCACTAGCTTATGTGTTCAGCTAGCGGGTTCCTGTCCTTCAGACAGGAGGGTTTCCCCATTCGGAAATCTACGGATCAAAGGTTGCTTGCCACCTCCCCGAAGCTTATCGCAGGCTGCTACGTCCTTCATCGTCTTTTTGAGTCAAGGCATCCACCGTGTACCCTTACGAGATTTTTCCACGATTTTATCTTCTTATTATTTATGTTGTTGGTTCTCTATATTATATTCAATTTTTAAAGTTCTTAACATAATCAGTAATTTTTAGCACCCTAACTTAAGGTGCTAAAAAATTCTGACTAAAACCTTTTTTAAAAAACAAAAAACCGCTTTAAAGCGGTTATCTTAAGCGCAAAAAATTGAGCTTGCTAACCGCCGTTTTTTGAGATTAAATTATTTTGCTCTTTTATCATAAATTAATTAAAGCAAATGTAATATGTATTATACACTATGATTAAATATTGTCAAGCAAACAACTTTTGACATAATTAAGCTAATATTAAATAAATTTTACAAGAAAAAGCTTTGTTTTTTATTGGAAGCGCAAACCCACACCCACTTAATAACAAGTCACCCAGTTTTTTAAGATTGACCCAGTTTTATTTTTATGATAAAAATAAAACAATTTATTAAAAATAGTTCATTTAAAAAATAAGATATAGGAGCCAAAAAATGAAAACTTTCTGGAACGGATTTAAAAAAATCTGGTTTGATCTATTGTCGCTTTCAAAAAGCTTGTTGCTTAACCACTACGAGAGTGTCCAAAAAAACAAAAATTTGTTTTGGCTGGATGTTTTTCTGCCATATGTCTGCATGTTTATGATGCCAATCTGGGCAGTACTTTTTCTTGTTTTTGGAGTCGATTTTTTTGAAAGCGAAATTTCAGGGTATCCTGTTAGTCTGCTGTTTTTTATTATTATTCCACTCACAGACTTAATCGTAAAACATTTAATCTTTAAACACAAAATTGCCTGCCCGACTGAAAACTGCATATTGATTATGAAAAATAAAAAAAATAAAAAAACAACGATAACCGACAGACCCTACTGGCTAAATGATTATCAGCTTAACACCAGGCAGGAATTTCCCTCGTCCCACAAAGATCTATTATTGCAAGGCACTATTTACAATAAAGATGACGATGCCTACAAGTTAATCTTTCAAGAAACTCTTAAAATAGAGGTACTTAATAATGAGCCTTTTAAAATAATAGCTGAAATAACATTAACTTTTTACAAACCCCAGCTGAACGATCTACTAATATTTTTAATCTCTTACCAGCTTGATATCAATAAACCGCTTAATGATAAAGACAACTTGGGACGAATCACAAAAAATATTTTTAGCCAAACTACAAACCAAATCACGACCAAGCTACAGGAACTAAAAGAGTTCCTTTATGATACTCATGAGGCCTTGGGAACAATTAACATTGTGCCTCTTTTAAGCAAGAACTTATTAGCTTTTTTGCCACACTTCCAGGGACTATCAACCGTCAGTGTATCCACAGGAAAAGTAAAAATCTTTTAAACAAAAACCCCGACCACCAAGGTCGAGGTTTTTTATTTTAAACGGTTTTTCTATTATTCAGCGCAACCGGCGGCAGTACTACCAGTGGTAGTACCAGTGCCAAAACCAGGAGCTGGTGAAGCGCTGTCAAAAGTCTTGTCGCATTCAGCCGGCTTTTTGCCATCACTGAAAGCGCCACAGATAATTTTAGCTAAACTGGCGCTATCACGACCAGCGCTAACCTGCTCACCATTAATAACCAAGGTTGGTGAACCCTGAACACCGTATTTAGTGTTGTCGTCTTTATAGATCGGGAATGGCGGATAGCTGGAACCCCAAGCTGATTCACCCTGACCAAAGACTTCGCTAATTTTATATTGCTTGTCTATGCCAGCCACACAAGCGCTGACCTTTTTCTGATCAATACCAGTTTCTTTCAAACAAACAGCGCTCTCACCAGCCTTTAAGAAACACTTTAAGTATGGCAAAAGCTTGGCACCCTGTTCTTTGTTAATACAATATTGACTCATTTCTTCGTCTAACTCTTTTTTACCATGCATAGCATAATCAACAAACTTCAACTGAAAATCAATTTTTGCACCCAAGGCTTCGACCACAGGAATAATGCCTTTTTCAATTTGGGTGCCATAAGGACAATGACTCATTACAAAGATCTCTACCTTTGGCTTATCAGACTTAGGCGCTTCTTTGGCTGGAGTTTGATCCTTATTATCAGCGTTGGCATTGGCGTCAGGATTACTGTCCTTGGTGACTTCGTTAATATCCATGGCTTGAGGAATAAACAGATTGCCATCTTTAGTCATATAAGACTTAATTGGTTGCTCGCTGTCTTCAAGCTTGATCTCTATTTCATATAAACCAGAATTATACTCCTTGGCATCACCGACAGTAAATTTGGTATCGGCTCTTAATAAATAATCTTTAATAAAAGCTTCGGCCTTAGTTTTAGCCTCAACCGGGCTAAGGTTTTTCTTGCCACCCAGCAAATTCTTATTACTAGTTAGCACCAAACCAATAACAATCAAGATAATTACGCCACCTAAGATGGCTAAATTCTTGGTGTTTTGCTTCTTTTTTTCAGTCATATTGTTTTGCCTTGGGTTAAACCTCCTCAAATAATTTAACAAAGGCAGTTAATTAATATTAAAGCTTATTGAATTTTACTGCAAAGCTATTGAATAGTCAAACTATGATAGCAAAAAATTTAACTTTTTATTCTTCACTAAAAATATCAATAAATTTTATAAACTTGTTATATCCAAGTTACGCCAGCCACGATATCGTCGCCTTCTTTAAAGCGCATCAAGCGAACGCCCTGAGTATCTCTACCTAGTTCACTAATAGATTTAAATGGCAATCTAATAACCTGGCCTTTTTCTGAAATAATCACCAAATCTTTATCAACCATTTTTTCTTTATCAACCACAAAAGCATTAGTTAACTTTCCGGTCTTGTCGGTGACTTTAGCCGTCTTAATGCCAGAACCGCCACGACCTTGAATTTTATACAAATTCATATCAGTACGCTTGCCATAACCATTGGCCATAACCGATAAAACTTGTTTGCCTTTAACCTTACCTTCATTAATTACGCCCATGCCAACCATTTTGTCATCGCGACGCAAACGAATACCAATCACGCCGGCAGCCGATCGTCCCATATCACGAACATCCACCTCTTTGAAATGAATGGCTTGACCTTGCGCTGTCACTAATTGAATTGAGTCGGTGCCGGTTGTCGGCTTGGTCCAAATCAAGCGATCGTCTTCTTTTATTTTAATGGCAATTAAGCCTGAGCGACGAACATTGGCAAATTCTTCCAGTTTAACTTTTTTAACCAAGCCTTTTTCTGTAGCGAAAAATAAATATTTAAACGAGCTAATTTTACCCAAAGGCAAAACGCTGGTAATTTTTTCCTGACTGGGCAATTGTAAAAAATTAACAATGGCCTGACCTTTGGCGGTTCTTTGAGCCTGAGGTATTTCATAAGCCTTAAGCTGAAAAACCCGACCTCGGGTGGTAAAAAATAAAATATCATCATGAGTCATGGTGGAAAACATAAAATCAACAGCATCTTCTTCTTTGGTGGTTAAGCCAATCACACCCTTACCGCCTCTGATTTGCACCTTAAAAGAATCCGGTGTTAAGCGTTTGATATAACCATCACGAGTCATCATCACCACTGCCTCTTCATTAGGCACCAAATCTTCAGTGTTAAATTCTTTAGCACCCTTAACTACCAATTTGGTTCGGCGATCATCACCGAATTTATCAGACACTTCCTTGGCTTCTTTTTTAACAATTGCTAAAATTTTAGCCTTGGAAGCTAAAATAATTTCCAAATCTTTAATTATTTTCTTTTTATCATTAAGTTCTGTTTCGATCTTCAAACGCTCCAGATTGGCCAAAGAGCCAAGTTTCATTTCCACAATCGCCGTAGCTTGAATTTCTGTCAGCTTAAACTTTTTCATTAAATTAAGTCTGGCCTGCTCACGATCTTTTGATGATTTTATTATTTTAATAACCTCATCAATATGAGCCAAAGCAATCATCAAACCTTCCAAAATATGGGCGCGAGCCTTAGCTTTGGCCAAATCAAATTCGGTTCGACGTCTAACCACGGTTTCTCGATGTTTGATATATTCTTCTAAAACAATTTTCAAATTCAAAACCTTTGGTTGAATGCCATCAATTAAAGCCAGCAAATTCACATGGAAAGTTTCTTGAAGCTGAGTTCGTTTATACAAACTGTTTAAAATCTTTTTTGGATAGGCATCTTTTTTCAAATCCAAAACCACACGCACGCCTTCTTTATCGGACTCGTCACGCAAATCACGGATACCGTCAATTTTTTTGTCTTTAACTAATTCGGCAATTTTCTCAACCAAGGTAGCTTTATTAACCTGATAAGGAATTTCGGAAATAATAATCTGAAAATCACCCTGCTTTTTTTCAACAATCTCGGCCTGACCACGCATCACAATACCACCCCGACCGGTAGTGTAGGCCTGTAAAATATCTTTAGAATTATAAATAATACCGCCGGTAGGAAAATCCGGACCCTGAACAAATTGCATCAAATCTTCAATAGTTGCTTCTGGATTGTCAATTAGATGCTCAATAGCTGCCACCAATTCTCTTAAATTGTGTGGCGGTATATTAGTCGCCATACCCACGGCAATGCCCATGGAACCGTTTAATAACAAATTTGGCAATTTTGACGGCAAGACCCTAGGCTCTTCCAAAGTGCCATCAAAGTTTGGTATAAAATCAACTGTCTTTTTTTCAATATCCAGCATCATCTCCTCGGCGATAGAGGCTAGTTTGGCTTCGGTATAACGCATAGCAGCGGCATTATCACCATCCATGGAACCAAAGTTACCCTGTCCCTTAACTAAAGGATAACGCATGGCAAAATCCTGAGCCATACGCACCATAGAATCATAAACAGCGCTATCACCATGAGGATGATATTTACCTAAAACTTCACCGACGACAGTGGCTGACTTACGAAATTTAGCAGTTGGTTTCAAACCAAGATTCCACATTGAAAATAAAATACGACGATGCACCGGTTTTAAACCATCGCGAACATCAGGTAAAGCACGGGCCACAATAACACTCATGGCATAATCCAAATAAGATGTTCTCATCTCCTGAACAATCGGTTGCGCCACTAAAGCACCCTGATGAAAATCAAGGTTGCTTTGAGCTTGTTTGTCGCCGTCAGCTTTTGAACCGGCTTTTTTAGCGTGTAATTTCTTGGGCATAATTTTTACGGTAGTTTGGTTTCTCCATTAAATAGTTTTTCAGAAGAAGTCGCCTGGTTGGTTTCTGCTTCTAATTCTTTGGCTTGTTGTTTAATATCTTCTATACCTTTTATAACCTCCTGAATAGTGCTTTGCATATTAGCACGAGCTTCACCTAGGTCAAAATTTTGAGTTTCGTCAATATTGTTAAATGGTCGATTAACTATAACATCCAGCTTAGACACCCAAAAACTAACAACAACCAACATTAAAACGGCCACACCAATCCACATAATCAAATGACGATTCCTGTTTTCAAGACGATGCAATTCTCTGATTAATTTTTTATCCTGATTTTTTATGGCCTCTTTTAAATCCTGCTTCATTTCTGTTTCCAATTCTTCCTCCTTAGCAATCAAGGCTTTTAAACGTTCTATTTCTGCCGGATCTATTTGAGGCTCGTGATTTTTTTTCCTCCTCATATTCACGCAACACACAACATATAACTCACAACAAGGTGTTTGTTAAAATGTTTGCATTATAAAATTTGTAAAAGTAATAATTATACGTATTTGTTGTGTAAAAATATTTCTAAGCCATACTTAAAATAACCAATTCCATATCTTCAGTCGGCAATTCTCGTTTGCTGATTTTCAATTTTTCTTCATTGGTCGGCTTCAAACCAAGTTCTTTGATAAATTTATCCAAACTGTCCAATTCAAATTTAAGGCCATCGACTTTGTAGTGCATAGGCACGACGATTCTCGGTTCAATTTGTTTGATTACTTCAACCGCCAACTTAGCATCCAAGGTGAAATGACCGCCAACCGGCACCAATAAAATATCCGTGCCTTCTAGGCGTTCTAACTGTTTGGTGTCTAGAGTTGTTGCTAAATCGCCCAAATGAGTAACAGCAATATCATCCATTTCAATTCTATAAATTAAATTACCACCACGCTCGGCGCCCTGTTTGTTGTCATGAAAAGAATCAACACCTTCAATAAAAACACCCTTAGTTTCATATTCACCGGCAGCACTAATCACAAACGGTTCTTTGCGAATGGCTTTAAGATAATTATGATCTTTATGATCGTGGCTAATTGTCACCACATCAGCTTCCAAGCTGGGCATTTTCAAGCCAACAAAAGCCGGATCAAAAGGATCGGTTATTACAACCACGCCGTCAGAGCCAACCTTGTCCTGCAGTTTAAATGAAGAGTGTCCTAACCAAGTTAAATACATATAATAAGTTAAAAGTTGAAAGTAAGAAAAAAATTGACGGCGTGTGAGCCGTCATCCCGGACAAGCGTAATTGCCGTAAGGCAATAAAGCGCGATCCGGGATCTCAACGTCTAAATACATCAAAAAAATAAAAGTATTATCACTAAAATAAGGGTTTTACCCCTTCCTTAAAGATATCGCAAAAAATGGCCTTTGTCAAACAAAAACGGACTGGTTTTTTAACTCAATCCGTTATTTTAAACTATGTTAATTCATATTTTTTAGCGAACTTACACAAAATATCACCAGCACCATAGTTTTCTAAAAAATTGCAAACAACCTCATCAACGCCACTGTTTCTGCAAAGTTGGGCGCAAAAATCACTGCCAGTAACCCCCACCAAATAAATGTCTGGAAAATTTACCTTTAAATCACTAACAACATCAGCAAAATAAATTTTACCATTATCACTTGGGGCTCCTTCAAAAAAAAGGATGTGAAAATTAATTCGGTTAGCTCGCTTAACGTTATTATAAGCTTCACAGCTACCCAGCTTCGTAACCTCAAGTCTTACATCAAGCTTGGATAATTCAACTTCTTGTTTGGCAACAAAAAAATCAAACACATCTTGCCATTTGCCTCTTTCGCTAAGAAAGGCAATCTTTAATATTTTATTCATGCCCAACTCCTACAATAATTTAAAAAGTACTTATTTTTATTCTACCCAAATCTTATTATTCCTTTGACTATTTGTCAAGAAAAAACTTTAGTTTTGCTTATTTAAAAAACAGGACAATTCTGTCCTGTCTATTTAAATATTAAGCATTTTTTCAAGCTTAACTCTTTCTGAAAATTTGCGATACACCCTAACCAACCGTTCACCAAACTGATCGTCAGCCGGGTTTAACATCAAACAGGTTGCATAACCATCGTGCCCGGCCATAGCTTCGTTTGATAATATAATCAACCGATTACCAGAAACATTGGCTAAACAAAGCAAATTATTAAATAACGAATAGCCCAGAGCATCAACACCTTCAACTAAAATTAAGTAGGGATAATGTTTAGCCAAATATTCGGCTATTTGCAAATTATTGGTGGTGGCAATTTCAACTGCCAACTTTTCTTTCTTAAAGCATCTGCTAATATCACCAAGTATTTCTTTTAATAGTGGGGCTTCTATCTTTAGATAGCACTCCTCATCATCAGCGAAATCACAAACTTCACCAATATAATTATTTTGTCTGAAGTCACAATCCGTTGGGCAAATTTTGTTGATTTTTCTTTTACTACAATTTCTATTTTTGTAATCATACAAATATTCGCAGTATCGACTATCATTGCCACAGTCCTCTGGCTCTGTGCAGTGATAATGGTTTTGATCTTCAAAAAAGATCAACAGCTTAACCGGCTTTTCCATAACAAGCTCCCAAATTATCAATGAACTATTTAAAATTTTACAACATTCAAATTTAAAACAATTAGCTTAGCTTGTCAATCATTTGATTATTTAAACCGCAAATCGCAATTGCCAAAGCATCAGCAGCATCATCAGGCTTGGGTATTTCTTTTAAATTTAAAATAATCTGCACCATTCTTTGCACCTGACGTTTATCAGCTCCGCCATAAGTCGCCACCGCCTGTTTAACTTGCAGTGGTGTAAATTCGGCAATCGGCAAACCAGCTTGTTGGCAAACCAACATAGCCACTCCTCTGGCCTGACCAACAATCAAAGCGGTTTTGGCATTATTGCAAAAAAATAACTGCTCAATCGCAGCTTTCTGGGGTTTATAAATTTTTATGACCTCAACCAATTTGGTGTATAATTCGGCTAAACGCTCGGGTAGTGGCAAGTTGGCTTTAGTTTTAATTGAACCATAAGCCACAGCTTTCAATTGCCCCTTCTCATCATTAATTACACCAAAACCGGTATCAGCAATGCCAGGATCTATACCTAGGATAATCATAAACGAATAAATTATTAACTCAATTTAGTTAAGAAACCATGTTTATTCCTATTTATAATAAATTTTTAAATCTTAATTTCCAATTTCCAATTTTGGAGAGCGACTACGTCGCCTTTTATTTTTTAACACAACGAAACTTTAATACTTTTTGACATTTAGGCTTAAGATTTGATTTGACATTGGAAATTTAAATTTTGGTATTCTATATTACATTGGTATAGTACTCTGCCACTTCTTCATTGTCATCAATAGCCTCGATAAATCTTTCAAACTTTTCTCTCTCGGCGTCATTCAAAGTTTTTTTCTCTTTAGCCACATATTCAACCTCGGCTGATTCGGTGTTGATATTTTTATCTTCCAAAAATTGTTTAATTTTTTGCAAATCGGTCGGCTGAGTATAAATAACAACGCCCTCGTCTTCTTTAATAAATTCTTCAATTCCTAAGTCAATTAACTCAAGTTCTAACTCATCCAAATTCGTAATTTGTAATTCGTCATTCGTAATTGTCAAAACTCCTTTATTTTCAAAATTCCACATCACCGCGCCCAAAGAACCGCCATATTTATCAAACAAATGCCTAATGACAGCGGCTGTTCGATTTTTACTGTCCGACAAACACTTAACCACAAACTGTGATTGCGCTGGGCCAATCGCTTCATAGATCAACTCTTCAATAACCGCTCCGCCGGCTTCACCACTGCCCCGCTTAACAGCCCGCTCGATATTATCTTTGGGCATATTAACCGCTCGCGCCTTATCAATGGCCATGCGCAGAGTAAAATTGCTGGTAGGATCGCCACCCTGACGAGCAGCAATAGAAATAGCGTTGGCAAATTTAGTAAAAATCGCCCCACGCTTGGCGTCCACGATAGCTTTTTGTCTTTTAGTTGTCGCCCACTTAGAATGACCAGACATTTGTTTTATTTATGCCTTTAATCAATTAATTAAATATTTTGATTTAATTTAACTTGTCTTTTTTGCTTGATGGCAGAGTAAACCAAAATTGCCAAAGATGCAAGAGCGATACCGGCACTTAAAATTTGAGGCCAACGCCACAAACCAACCATCGGCACTTCATCAATTCTAAATTCCTCCATTACAAATCTAATAACCGAATAAAAAATTAAGTAGCTCAAAACAATGGCCTTTTGATTTAATTTTAAATTATTCTTTTCTTTCATGGCCACAAAATGCGCCACATAAAGGAAAATAGCCATAATCAAAACCGCCAAAGATTCATAAAGGAAAGTCGGGTGAAAATATTCATTTTGCAAAAAAACTGCTGGTCGATTGATTTCGGCAATAGGAATGCCCCAAGGTGCACCTGTCGGCATGCCGTATAATTCCTGGTTAAAATAATTACCCCAACGGCCGATAGCTTGAGCCAGGGCTGTGGCTGGCACAATAATAGATGCCAACAGCCAAGCATCAACACCTCGCCTGCGAGCAAAAACCACCAAAACCAAAATACCAAACAAAATACCACCGTGAATCGCCAAACCACCCTGCCAAATCTTTGCAATATCCCAAAGATTGCTTTTGTAGTAGCTCCACTCCAAAAAAACATAATAAAGCCTAGCGCCAATAACGCCGATTAAAATCAGCCAAAAAGCCAAATCAACAATCACCTCCGATCTTATTTGATAGAAACGCGCCAGCCAAACAGAGGCTATAATCGCCACCAGCATGGCCACTGATAAAATCAAACCATACCAATAAATAGAAACCGAGCCAAAGCTAACAAAAATCGCTTGAGGCTCAAAAGTGTGCAAAAAATTAAACATATAAAAAATAATAATTTAAAATTTAAAATTAAAAAACACTTTTTAATATATAAATTTTAAAATTTTAAATTACAAACCACCCTATAAATAATTAAAAACATCTAACACTCCTATTATAGCAGTTTTTTACAATTTAAAAACCCACTCTTTAAAAAAGCGGGTTTATGTTAAAATTTTGGAAAAATTACTCCTCCAATAGCTTAAAGTCAAACCAATTGTCATCAGGTAAACTATCTGAAAAGATAATTAGTTCCTTATCGTGAGCGATGACTACAGCGTCGCCGACATACTTGCCATTTGGCTGTCCCTTCTCCAGTAAATACTCATCATAAGAAAACTCTTTAGCCGTTTTTAGATTGCCCTTATAAACATACTTATAGGTATAAGAATATTTTTCCGGTGCATTCTGGCGTAGAACCTGCTTGACAGTTAAGTCCTTTAAAGAAGCTGGCGTGTTGTTTAATCGACCAACTACCACAAAAATCTTTTTTCTGGCTATCTGTGCTGGCTCTACCTGAGCTTCCTGTTTTTTAATTACTTCACCGTTGGTCGCCCCTTCGCCGGCATCATCGTTTTCCAGATAATTATTGTCCGGTGTTGTTTCGTCAAAATTATCGTCTGCCTCAGCTTTGGGCAAAGAATTTTCTGCTTCTTCAGTTTCTGTCGGCGTTACTATCTGTTTCTGATCGGGCGTCGGTTTTAATAATGATTGACGATGAAATTGGAATTTGCGAGGACTCACCGCATGCGGACTGCCGTTGTTAACTTTAGTGGCAACACAACCTTCAAGCAAAATAAATGCCAATAAGACAATAAAAGCTAAATAAATTTTCATGACAAATCTCCTGTGTTTATGAAAAAAACTACTATACTATTTTTTAAAGTTCAGATATACCATAATAGCATAAATATTAAAAAATGTCAAATAAAGTAAAATAATAGCCCTGCATTTAACTGCGGGGCTACGTTTTTGCTTATTATAAGCCGATTTTTAAATTTTTCTGATAATTATGAGCCTTTTTGGTTAAAAAGCTAAATACTATCAGAATAGTTCCGCCCAATAAAATCCTTAAAAAAAGTTGCCAAGGGTCTTCAACTACAATTTGACCGTTTTCCATTTTTTCTCCAGCCATTATCAGAAAACCGGCAATAGCGCCAAAAACTGTTAATGTTTCAATAATTTTGGCTAAAGTAAGCTTTTTTTTCGCTTCCATGAGCTTTTCTCCTGTATTTAATAAAAAGAACCAATTTTCATACTTATACTATAATTATATCACATTTTAAGAAAAATGTCAATAGGTAGCTATTTTTCCTTTACTTTTGCAACTTATTGCTATAAACTAAAAATCCTTGTATAATTTGAGCATTAAAACCCTATGCCAATTGAAGATAAATTGCTAAATGATCTAAGCCCTGAAAAGGCTAATAAAAGACAATTTTTCAACGAAAGATTGCCTTTTAAAGTTTACTCTATTGTCAGAAAGACTGTCAAAGTTTTGATTTACTCTTTGGTTTTTATGATTGGTCTGTTTATCTTGTTTTATGTCAACAGCAATATCTCAAAAACCGATACCCTGTCTTGGATTAACAAAATACCGATTATCGGTCAGATCAAAACTTTTGCCGAAACCTCTTCCACGCCTCTTAAGGGCGAAGATAGTGGTCGGGTTAATATTTTATTTTTGGGAGTTGGTGGCGAAGGCCATGACGGCGCTCAGCTAACCGACACTATTTTGGTTTTTAGCATCAATACCAAAGACAAAAAGATTTCCATGTTGTCCATTCCCCGAGATTTATCCATTCCCATGGAAAACTTAGGCTGGCGAAAAATCAACAATGTTAATGCTTATGCCGAAATGCAACAGGCCGGCTCAGGCGGTCAGGCCACCAGTCAGGCGGTCAGCAATATTTTAAAGGCGCCGATTGATTATTATGTTAAGGTTGATTTTGAAGGTTTTAAAAAAATCATTGATTATTTTGGTGGCATAGAAGTTGATGTGGAAAATACTTTTGACGACTACACCTATCCGGCAGCCGGCCAAGAAGACAATCCGGTTTATGTTAATCGCTTTGAACATTTGCATATTGAAAAGGGTCGTCAAACCATGGACGGTGAATTAGCTTTAAAATATGCTCGCTCCCGCCATGCCTATGGCGTGGAAGGTACCGATTTTGCCAGAGCCGCTCGTCAGCAAAAAGTAATTGAGGCTTTAAAAGAAAAAGCTTTGTCAGCCGAGACCCTAACCAACCCCAAATTAGTCGCCAATGTTATTAGCGAGCTCAACAACAACATCAGCACTGATCTTAAAATTTGGGAGATACTCAAAGCCTGGCAATTGGTTAAAAATATCGACAAGAGCAATATCATCACCAAGGTTTTAAGCAATCAGCCCAGCGGTTTATTAGTTGACACCACCGGTTATGATGGCGCTTATTTACTAATGCCTCGCAGTGGCAATTTCTCTGAAATAAATTATCTCTTTAACCATATTTTCGAAACAGCACCCGATGAAGTAAAAACCAAGATTCAAGGTGAATCAGCTAAAGTTAAAGTTTTAAACGGCACTTGGATAAGTGGCTTAGCCGGCAAAATGGCCGCCGACTTGGAAAAGTATAATTTTAATATAGTTAGTGTAGCTAATTGTAGTCGACAAAACTTTGAACGATCAGTTATTTACGATTTAACCTTTGGCGCCAAAAAAGATTCTTTAGAAATGCTCAAGAAAAAAACCGGTGCCAATGTTTCCTTTACCTTACCAGACTGGCTAAAAAATGATTTGTCCGCCGAAGCCGCCTCTGGTACAGTTGCCCAACCTGATTTGGTTTTGATTCTCGGGCAAGACATGGACAGCTCGTATAATAATTTATATTAAATATTTAAAAATCTAAAAATTTGACATTTAATTTTTGGACTTGATTTGACATTTGTTATTGGAAATTAAGAAATTAATCTATGTTAGCCAAAAAATTAAAAACCGACTTACCAATGGTTGTAATTGCCGGACGCGCTAATGTCGGCAAGTCAACTTTTTTTAATTGCCTAATTGAAAAAAAACAGGCGATTGTTTCTGATATCGCCGGCACCACTCGTGATGCCAATATTGGAAAAGTTGATTGGAACAGTAAAAGTTTTAAGCTGGTGGACACTGGTGGTTTTTTGGATTTGGCTTTCTTGGCCAACAAAAAACAAACCGCCGAAAGTATTGACGAAAAAGTGCAGAAGCAAGCCCGCGATTTTTTAACCCGCGCCGACTTGGTATTATTTATGGTGGACAACAAAGACGGTCTTTTAGCACAGGACAAACAGATGTCAACCATTCTTAAAAAAATCTTACCGCAAAAAGAAAAGGTTATTTTAGTGGCCAACAAAGTTGACAGTCAGCGCGAAGCCAACGAGGCTAGCACCTTTTGGCAATTGGACTGGGGTGAACCACAAACCATTTCTTCAGTAACGGGCGCCAATACCGGCGACCTCCTGGATTTGGTTATCAATAAACTTAAAAAACAAAAATCTTTTAAAAAACCTAAAGTGGTGATTGAAGATGAAATACCCGTCACACCACCTGATCTAATTAAAGTTTGTATTTTAGGCAAGCCTAATGTTGGCAAGTCTAGTCTCTTAAATGCCATTTTAGGCTACGAACGAGTAATTGTTTCGCCTATTCCCCACACCACTCGCGAACCTCAAGATACGGAAATTGTTTATCAAGACAGACCGATTAAATTGGTCGATACCGCCGGTATCAGTAAAAAATGGAAAACCGCCAAGGGTCTAGAAAAAATGGGTATTGCCAAAAGTTTGGAAGTTTTAAGCAAAGCTGAAATTGCCATCTTGGTTTTGGATATCAATGAACCACTAACCAAACAAGAAGCCAAACTGGTTGAAGAAATTTTTGAACGACGCAAGAGTTTAATTATCTTAGCCAACAAATGGGACTTAATTGAAGGACGAGATGTTAAAGAATATAGCCAAAATATTTATCGTGTTTTGCCTTTTGCCCAATTTGCACCGATTATTTTTCTAAGCGCTAAAAATCGCACCAAAATTGATCATTTAATGGAATTAATTTTAAGCGTAGCCGATAATCGTCGCTTAGAAATTGGTCAAAAAGAATTGGATCGTTTTATTAAAGCTTGCATCACCAAACACAAACCAACCAAAGGCAAGGGCACTAAATATCCCAGACTTTACTATTTTAGCCAAACAGGTACCAACCCGCCAGAGTTTATGGCTCGTATCGGCGCCAGTGAAGTTTTAGCTGAATCTTATTTGGGCTTTCTTGCCAATCAACTTAGAGCCAAGTATAATTTAGTTGGAACACCTGTCAAAATATGGATCAAGAAATAGGTTTTTAATGATTGGGTTAAATATTTGTCTTAATCCTATTTTCCAAAAAATTTTCAAGCATCAATTTTCAATTTTCAAACAATTTTCAAATCACAATTTTAAAATTAAATAAAAAGCTGTGAATTCGCCGGTTGGCAAATGAACAGCCTCAAAAATTGGAAATTGAGAATTGGAAATTGGAAATTTTAAAAAATATCTCTCAAATTATTTTAAAAAAATCGCATGAAGTTAATCGTCGGCCTAGGTAATCCTGACAAAAAATATCAAAACACTCGCCATAATCTTGGTTTTATGGCTGTTGAGGCTTTGGCACAAGACAAGGGTTTGGAGTGGCGCTTTGACAAAAGCTTTAATGCTCAAATCGCCAAAGGACTTGATTATCACCTGCTCAAACCCCTAACCTATATGAACGCCTCAGGCGAAGCTGTGCAAAAAGCCATGAGCTATTATCATCTTCTGCCAACCGACGAACGAGGTAAACTAGAGGCGCACGCTAATTTAGCCGACTCCTTACTAGTAATTCACGACGACCTAGATATTGTTTTAGGCGACTATAAATATTCAACTGGCGGTTCCTCAGCCGGTCATAATGGCGTACAGTCAATTATTAATTCTCTTGGCACCAACAATTTCAGTCGTCTAAGAATTGGTGTGGCCTCAAAAAAATTAGACAGTGCTCGCAAAAGCATCTTCCCCAATGCCGTGGCTCGTTTTGTTTTAAAAAAACTGCCAGCCGAAGAGTTGTCAACCATTGAACAAACTATCGCTACCGCCCTAAAAAGTATTTAAAAACCACCTTGTCATCCTGTCCGCCAGCTGGCGGATCAGGATCTCATAATAAACCGTTGAGATACTGAAATAAATTCAGCATGACGGCCAACCTCAAACTATGTCTTTTTTGGACGACATAATATTAATAATCGCAATTCTAATTATCGTTGGCGGCAGTCGCCAACTTTTTAAAATCCTACGAGGTGATGCGCCCTTTGTTCTAAGTCGTCGCCGAGCTATAAAATTAATCACCGACGAACTCCAGCTTCAGCCAAACCAAGAGCTTTGGGAACTGGGCGCCGGTAGCGCCCCGCTCTTAAAACGTTTGGCTAAAAAATACCCTCACAGTAAATTCGTCGGTTTGGAATATCTGCCGATTCCTTATTTTGTCGGTCGCCTTAGTTGTCTGTTTTATCGCAATATCAGTCTTAAAAAAGCCGATTTTTATCAAAGCGATCTTAGTCAAGCTGATTTCATTTACTGTTTTCTTAATGTCCGTGCCATGGCCGAGCTGGAAAATAAACTTTTAACCAACTGCAAAAATGGCGCTATTATTATCAGCTATATTTTTAAATTGCCACATATAGAACCAGTTAAAACACTGCAACTTGAAGCAGAAAAAATTTATTTTTACAAAATTAATCAAATTGACAAAATTCATTAAATGCTTTATAAATAAACCAGCTTTATTTATAAAGTTTAACATTATGGTGCCTATAGTTTAGTGGTAAAACTCATGGTTGTGGTCCATGTATCGAGAGTCCGATTCTCTCTAGGCACCCATTTCAAAAACATCGCGTCTATTTTGGACGTGATGTTTTTTTAATTCAAATTGTGATATTACATAGACATAATACTAAATTAAAATTATGCCAAAAAAATTAGACAAAGTCGAAGAGAATTATCAAGTAGAGATGCCTGATGATAATTCAAAATATAAAATTATTATTTGGGTATTATCAGCTACTATTTTTATTTTATTAATTATTTTTGTTTGGTTTGTGTTGACTAAAAAAGATAATAGTAAAGCGCTTCCAAACATCAATTCGGAAAATATATCCGAAATATCAAGCCTAGAGCAAGAAATATCTGTTTTAAATCAAAAAATAAATGAGCTGGAATTAAATCTAAAAAATCAGATATCTGACGAACCAACTAATTCTGGATTCAAAATATACAACAATGATTACTATTCAATGGAATACCTTGGGGAACGTGTTTCCCAAAATTACAATGCACAAGACAATCTTCTATATGATGGGTTTTATCTTTATGGACCAAAACAACCAAAAGATTCAGAGCTAATAGATGGTATTCATCTACATGTTCAGGTTACAGATATCGGCAATAAAAACCATGATGATATAGTTTATGATGATATATTTAAAGAAAAATTTGACGTTGATCCTAGTGCCCCCAAAAAAATAACTATTTCTGGCAAAGTCTGGAGTATTTATGATTGGGAAACTGAGTCCGGTCCTTGGGGGCCAGAATCTGGCAAAGAAATCTTTGTTGTTAATGATAACAAACTCTATAACATAAGCTATTCGTATTCAGATGTTAGTAATTCTAATTTTGCAGACACTATACAAAAAATGCTCGATAGTTTCCTTATCAAATAAATTTCTGAACGTATCTACTAGTAGACCCTAGATAATAAATATAGCTATATCATTTGATGTAGCTATATTTATTACTAATATTAAATAATAAATATAACAACTATTGACAAATTTGGTTGTCATGTGTAAACTAATAATATAATGGTTGTCAAAAAATAATTAACTTATTATATGGAAAAAGAATATATTAGTGTCAATGAATTAGCTGGTCTACTACATATCAGTCGACAAGCTGTTATTAAAAAAATTAATAACAGCCAGATTAAGGCTATAAAAATTGGACGAAACTACGTCATACCTAAAAAAGAATACTCTTATATCTTACAACATGAAATTTCTGAAAAAATTAAATTAGAAATAGATAAAGGAGTAAAAAAAGTAATTAGTGAATACGGCGAAGTTCTAAAATTATTAGGTAAAGAATAATATGCGTAATATAAACCCTATAACAGTGGAAAAAATTAAATTAATAGCACATCGTCTAGCTATAGATACCATGAATTGGGATGAGCCGATTCCTGAATTTGAAACACGTTTTCCTAATATCTTGGAAAGTTGTATTATGACACCTTTCCAAAAATTCAATAAAAAATATTTATATAAAGGGTTGGCGGGGAAAGCTGCTATACTTTTTTATTTATTGATTAAAAACCATCCATTTCAAAATGGGAATAAAAGAATAGCAATGACTACTTTATTGGTTTTTTTATTTTTAAATAAACGTTGGTTGCAAGTTGATACACAAACTTTCTACAACACGGCTGTTTGGGTCGCTCAAAGCCCTGCGGAAGCTAAAGAAGAAATCGTAAAATATATAGAAAAATTTATTACTAAATACATACAAACTCCAACTGATTAAAATCAAAAGTTCTGAATGTGTCTACTAGAGAACCCTAGGTAAAAAAATACGGCTCCATCATTATTGAGGGGCCGTGTTTTGTTTTGTTTTTTTAATTTAATTTTTTTCTTTATTAATATTATCCTCTGCTTTCAAAAAACTCATAACTATCTCTCGGGATAAATCATTCATTTCTTCATCTTGTAAAAATAACTTATACGAATCAACCATTTCTTGATGACTGCCGATATATATTTGTCCATAGGGATTACACCAAGCTAACTGGACATCCCTACTGCCGTCATATTTATACTGTCTGAGCACATCAGGTTTCGCATCCTCAACTTTTTTCAAGATAATTTCATCTTTCTCGAAAAGTATGGATTCAAAAACTATCAATTCCTTTTTGTCCTTATCTAAGTATCCCTCATAGCCAGTAGGCCAACGTACCGCAATTTTATAGCCATTGTCTTGAAAATAATGTTTATAAAGCATAACTATTGGACTAGGTAAAAATGAATTCGGGTTTACATAAGCGATAACCTGTTCATCTTTGTATTTTCGTAAAAAATCTTTATACTCTGTTAAATCTACTGACTTATCAGCTTTACCGATAAAATTATTTGTCGTTATCATCGCTAAATTCCTCTTATTGTAAAAAACTATTTTTTATTTAATATACTTTTATACCAATTAACTTTAGCTCTGTCAACTCCTCTACCAACTCTTCTGTATCAAAAGTTCTAAATATTCCCCACAAGAAGTATGATTGACAAAACGTGGCATTTTTGATATATTTTTTAAAATTTCACAATTTTACAAAAGGAGAGACAATGAGGAATATTAAAATTATTAATGGTCCTTCAAATGAAGAGCTTTTTGACAGCTTACGTTTCTGCGACAACAACATAGTTCAATTTGTTATCAAAACTAAAGATAACAAAAAAGAAAAAATAGGAGTAAACATTATTGGCATTGAAGTAGCACGCCTCAAAAACGGGGATCTGGACGAAGATGAATATCTCATTTTAAACGATCAAGAATTATTGCCACACCTAAGATACATGTGGGCTATCAAGATGTTCATCAAAACCATCCCCCACCACGCGAAATTTTTCGATATTCCTGCAGATAATTGGACTATCTGCACAGCAAATTATTCAACAAAAACTAAAAAAGGTATTCTTATCCTGCCAGAAGAACCCAAGAAACATTTTTAAATTAACTAAAAAACAACCGCTTCTTAAAAAGAAGCGGCTTTTATTTTTTAAAAAATTTAAACCATTATTTTTGTTGATAAAATCAACCTTTATGTCAAAAGTTCTGAATGTGTCTACTAGAGAACCCTAGGTAAAAAAATACGGCTCCCTCATTGTTGAGGGGCCGTGTTTTGTTTTTACAGATAAGTCTTAATGGTCTTAACCAGGCTTATCAATGTTTCGTCTTGCTTACCGTTTAAATTCAACTTAACTGCTTCTTTAAAATTATTCATACCAGTCAACATCACAGATATTGCTTCTGGTTTAATACTGACAATCAATATTGGCTTGTTTGAATCATCCGCAGTTTTGGCCTCAACACCCACTCCATAAGAGTACAATTGATGAAAATCAAAAACAACAAAAATTTTTGATTTTTCTACGGCCATTGTATCAAGCTTGTAATAATCCTTGGGGCTCGCAAAATAAAAATTGTCTTCCTCTCTATAAGGAATAAAGGCGTGGAAGGCTGAATCGACATCTTCCTGACATTTTTTTTCAACCTTAAGTAAAAAATTATAAATTTCTTCCTTTTTTTCTTTTGGCAAACCAGTCATTGAACAAGAAAAAAATGCCGTATACTCAGGAATGTTACCATACTCTACGATTTTACTCATTATATTACCTTTTTTATGATAAAGAACATTATAAATTATTTTTTATATATCTTTATATCAACAAACACTAGTCTTGTCAATTCCGCCAACCTGTTTTATGCTATAATAAAATTATGAACCGATTATTATCAATAAAAAATATTCATCTGGTTTTTCTTGTCAGCATAGTCCTTAAAGCCTTAAATGCTGTTTTGGAAATTGTTGGCGGAATTTTGATTTTTGTGGCGAGCCAAGAGGTTATTATTAAAATTATTCTATTCATGACTCAGGAAGAAATTTCAGAAGATCCCCAAGATATTATTGCCAATTATTTAATAAATTCAGCTGGGCATTTTTCCATAAGCGCCCAACATTTTATTGCCTTTTATCTTTTAAGTCACGGTTTAATTAAACTTGGCGTTATTATTGGTCTGCTAAAAAATAAACTCTGGGCCTATCCGGCATCAATTATCATTTTTGGATTGTTTATTTTTTACCAAACTTATCGCTATTTCAATACTTACTCCCCTTGGCTATTAGTCCTAACTGTTTTTGATTTAATAGTTATCTGGTTAGTTTGGCTGGAATATAAAAATCTTAAAAAAAGAAAAATACTATAGCCCCAAAATAAAAATCGCCCTGTCAGATTTATTCTGACGGGCGATTTAAATTTTTAAAAATGCAATTAATGCCTGAAGGCAAGCTTCTTGCTTGGCCTGTTTTTTATCAGCCGATGAGGAACTTAAGCTAATAACCTTGTCTTGATAAATAAAACTTACCTGAACTGAAAAAACCTTATCCCCACTAACCAGCTCTTCATTAATTGTAAAATCAAGTTGGTTGATAATTGACTTTTGGAAAGCCTCATTAAGCAGAGATGGTCCTTTTTGTGGCCAATTTTTTAAATAATCCGTTAGCTCCGGCAAGCAATCAAACCGATCAACAAAAACCACCTCATACAAATCTTTAAAATCGATAGTCTGATTTTTAAGAGCTTGATTTAAATGATCTTGTCGGTTCTTATCAATCCTTTCATAACTATAACGCGATCGCCTATTAGTATCGCCCGGCCTGATTAAAGGATTTATTTGTCTGTTAGTGCCTCGACTAATTTTGTGTTGTAGATCCGTTTCTTGTTTGTTGATGGTTGAAGCCAACAAGACCAAATCTTTAAACGAGTATGGCGAAGTTTGGTTGCTTAAAACAATTGCCAACAAACGCAAGTTAATTAAATCGGCGTAACGCCTCAACGGCGAAGAAAATTGGCCATAGTAAGGCAGTTTTAAAGTTTCGTGCCTTTGCCCTATCGGGCTATACTCGGCTCGCTTGTAACCATTCTCAACAACTTCATTGCGATACAAAAGCAAACCAAGATTTTTTCGCAAATAGTCGGTAGCTAAGGTATTGGCCAAAATCATTAGCTCAGAAACAATAGCACTGGCATTATACCTATCGGGCAAGAGTTCTTTAGAATAACCATTACTTGGCAGGCTAATCCAATTCAAATCATTATCTGTACTGGAAAAATCATAATTGATTCTTTTTTGATATAAAAACCAAGTAAGTCTGCCTGCTTCCATAAGCATCATATAATACTTGTGTTGACGTTTGTAAAAAATAAAATTTACCGTTTTATTATCCAAGGCGCACAAATTTTTGGCCTGACAAAATCTAAAAGAGACTTCCTCGGGGATTAGTTCTTTATTTATTAAAAAACTAATTTCCAGGGCTCCTCGATTTTCTTGTGGCATAAAACCAGCTTTTTTTTCAATTTTTTCTCCAAACAAAGAAGAAACAATATGATGCGTGGCATATTGCGAGAATAATCTCTCATAACCACGTTTATCAATTTCTGAATCCAGAGGCACTTCTTGCACTAGGTCAACAATATAAATTTTGACTCGCCAGCCCTGATCGGTTTTTTCCAGCCAAAAGCCGTCATCCCTATCAAAATTACTAACAATGGCGCTTTGCGAGTCTATAGTAATCATCGGCTCAAAGGCCGTAAGCGATTGATTGTTCATAACAGCCCCTTTGGCTTGTTTATTAAATTGTAAATAACTATCTAAAATTTTTTAAAACATAACATACTTACAAATATTGTCAAGCAAAATCACCTCTTAACAAGCTACCACCAGATTACATACTGGTGTTTTTAAACTTACCAGCCACACAGACTAAAATCATAAAATATAAAAAGCTTTCCCTCACCCTACCAAGAGGAGCCTGCCTGCCGGTAGGCAGGGGTTAGTGTGGTGTCTAGAGATAAAAAAGACTTATGTGGTAATAAAATGACATAGCTCTTAACTCCAGACCCCTCCTTGTTCCTCCCCTAGCTTAGGGGAGGAAACTAATTATAATGTTTGGCTAAAAAATAGCTTAGAATGAAAAGTAGATTAAAATAATTACTATGCCTAATGTTTTAATTACTATATCGTACCAGTGGTTTGTCTAGTTAAAAAAATACCCGCCATTAAAGGCGGGTATTTTTAGGAAAATATTATCTCGTATAAATCGTTATAATATATTCTTTATTGATCATCTTGATGCTTAAAAGCGTCTAGGACGATCAGCTCTCCTCTGCTGGTGACAATCACGGCAGTAAAGAGGTCTCTCACCATCTGGTTCAAAAGGCAATTCGGTGATAGCGGCACCACAACCGGTGCAAACCCAATTACCCTTTACCATTTCGCGGCGAGGAGAAAAATCTCTGTTTTCCATTTGTTAAACTGCGGTTTTTTAACTTGGCTTGAGAGCCAGGCTAATTAAACCTTTTTAATAATATAAAACCATTATGTGGCATTTCTTGGCTTTTGTCAATCAAAATAAAAAGTCCGCGGTTTTAAGTCGCGGACTATTTTTAGATTTCTATGAATTCAAGTTCGGTTTCCTCTTCGTTTAATCTAGCAAAGACAGCGATTATTTCTTTGTCAGAAAATTTTTGACACATTATAGCTTTGGCTTTGTTCAGCTCTTGATAATGGAAATCGTCTTCTTCGGACACAGTCGCAAATTTTTTACGACCACCATAAGCGCCACAGTCGCTGTGGTTGACAATCACAATGGTTTTAACTTCGTGTAAATTACGAGAAACGCCAAAACATCTGTCAACCAAATCTTCACTGTCATTAACAGTTTTAGCACCGCCAGCCACTGCAATGGGATCAAAGCGATCAACGTCAAATCTTTTGTAAATAAAATCTTGAACTAAACGAGCATAGCGATGATCCATGCAGAACAAAACTACCACTTCACAATGATGCTGTCCTTTATAGGGATAAGGAACCTTAAAATTGTCCATACAAACCTCCAGTTTATTTTATTAAAAAATACCTCATTTTATCTAAAAAATGATGTAAACTAAAATTAATTATTTTATCTTGATATTTTAGCACTGCTCCGCCCAAAAGCTCCGGTTCAATCGTTTCGGTTAATCTGACTTCCGAGCAATTAGTTTTGTCTTTTATTAACTGACGCAAACTTTTGGTAGTTGCTTCGTTTAATTTATTAGCACTTTTAACTTCTGCTAAAACTATGCCGGCCTTGTCTAAAACAAGGGCCTCCAATTCCTTAACAATTTTTTCAGCCAAGGCTAATTTACCCTGAGCTGCCAACAGCTTCAAAAAATTACTGACAACCCTTGCTTGTTCAGCCTCGCTTTTGTCTTCAACTGATTCATACAAACTGATGGCGTATTGTTTGGCAGAAATTTTCATAATTATTTGAAACTTTATTTAATTAATTTATTAACCAAATCTTTATCAAAATCTTTACTGGCTTTTTCACCCAACAATTTAGTGCACACAGCCACCACCAAGTCGGCCACCTCACTTTTAATCTCCTTTAAAGTTTTGGCTTTTTCATCTTGAATTTTGGTTTTTTCTTGGCTGATAATTTTGCCGATTTCTTCCTTGGCCTGAGTGATTAATTGATTTTTTTTGTCTTCGCCCAAATTTCTGGCCGATTCAATAATTAAAGAAGCCTCTTTTTTGGCCTCGGCTAAAATTTGTGCTTGCTCGGTCTTGGCAGTTTCCAGACGAGCAGCAATTTCTTCAGCCTGCTTCAAACTCTTATCAATCTTGGCACTGCGCTCACTCATAATCTTGGTTAAAGGCTTAAAAGTCAACCAATAAATCACAGCAAAAACAATAGCGAAGTTTATAATTTGCGCTATTAATAATTTTACATCTAAATGAAAAACACTGACTAAAGAATCCATATCTTATTAATTTCAAAATCCAAATTACCAATTTCCAAATTTTCTGTTTTCATAAATCGGAAAATTGGATTTTTATATTTTGATTTTTTAAAAAATTTATCATAGTAAGCCCCTAATCATTGCGCCTCTTAAAAAGTCGGCGCAAAACATCAAATACTTACTTAATGCTAAAAGCGATAACCAAGGCATAAATAGCCACGGCTTCAGCAAAAGCGCAGGCCAAAAGCATTGGTACCAAAATCTTACTGGCAGCTTCCGGATTGCGACCAATCGCTTCCATGGCTTTAGCGCCGATAAAACTAATACCAAAAGCTGGACCGATTGAACCGATGCCGATTGCCAAGGCTTTAGCCATCATTACATTTTCCATAAGTTTTTTTATTAATTTTTATTTTTTATATATTAATTCCAACGAATTTACAAATCCAGACAACCGTCATGCTGAATTTATTTCAGCATCTCGTTTTTTTGTCATGAGATTCTGATCCGCCAGCTGGCGGACAGGATGACGAAATAATAGTGTTTGTAAATTTGTAAAATATTTGTAATTTCGCAGGAATATTAATGTTCTTCGGCTGTTGTATTAATATTCAGGTAAATCAAAATTAGGATAGCAAAAATTAGGGCTTGAATCAAGCCCACCACAATTTCCAAAAACATAAAAGGAATTGGCACGCCAAAAGCCATGATAGCCGACATTGACGCCAAGAGCACTTCACCTGCGAAAATATTACCGAACAACCTAAAAGATAAACTGGCCACTTTAGCTACTTCACCAACTATTTCAATAAGGCCAACAAAAGCCTTAATCGGATTGATAAAAATAATTGTCGGTTCTCGACGAATCTTCTTGGGTATCTCCAAAAAAGCTTTCAAATTTATAAATTTATTAAAGTGTTGCCACAAACCAACAGCCATAACACCAAGAATGTGGCTTAAAACCACGCCAACAATCGCCAAAGCTAAGGTGGTATTTAAATCGGCTGTACCGCCTCTGAAAAATGGCACAAACACCTTGTGGCCATTTTCGCTAACAATCTGACCGATTGAACCAATGCCAGGCAAGATACCTAACCAATTGTTGAGTAAAATAAAAAAGAAAAAACTCAGAACAATCGGCGCGAATCTTAAGGACTTGGCCCTAGAACCAGTGACGCTGTCAAACAAATCCAAAAACATATCAACAATCGCCTCCAAACCGTTTTGTAAACCGCGTGGCACTTCTTTTAATTTTTTTCTAATAACTAAGCCAAAAACCAAAACAATCAAAACCACCAGCCAAGAATTCAAAAGCGAATTTGTAATATTAAAACTGCCAATGTGAGCAATTGGTTCGGCAAATAAAGTATGTTCGTGAAGTATTTGTTCGGAATCACCTTTAGTTGTTGTCACCTCATGGTTAGCTTCGGCCGGAGCGGTTTCGCTAATCGGCTCAACCTGGTTGCTTGTTCTAGCTTGAGACATAAATATTTATCCTTTAATCTCCCTCTACTTTTCAATGAGAGGGTCGGGGTGAATTTCTTCCTTAGACTTGTTTGTCTCATCTTTAGACAAACGTCTAAACTCTTTCATGGTTTCTTTGATTAAACCAAACATAGACATAAAAAACATCAAACCAACTGTAATTAAAAATAGCCAAGGTTCGGTGGAAAATTTTTTGTCCAACCATTTGCCCAAAATAACGCCGACGACTACAGGCGCCACTATCCAAACGGATAAGCGAGAAAATACCGTCAAACCTTTTTGCCACCAAATGTCTTTTTCTTTTGACATACGTTTTAACAAAAAACAAACAAGGACACGCGGATCCTTGAATATCTCACATTTCCCCTGTCAATTCTGCCTTTTTTATACAGCAAATTTCATTAAAAGTCAACCATCTACAAAATTACAAATTTTTTACAAATATACAAATCCAAAATGGTACGTCTCCCAATAAAAGAAGATAATAGAATAATATTTGTAAATTTGTAATAGATTTGTAAATTCGTTGGAATATATAAAAAATAAAATCACAAATCAACATAACCGTCATTCTTCGCTCCACTTTCCCGCTAAGCGGGACTCAAAATGACGTAAATAGATATTTTACCCAATTTTCAGTCGTTAACTCGTCAAGCTCAACTGCTTGAGTTAATTGATATGAGCCAATAGCCGTTCTGCTTAAGTCCTTAACATAAGCGCCGGTAGATAAAGCCTTGCCCAAATCGTCAGCTAAAGAGCGGATATACGTGCCTTTGGAGCATTTTATATGCAAAGTCACTTCAGGCCACTCATAAGACAATAAATCCAAAGCAAAAATTTCCACATGACAGGGTTGACGCTCAACTGTTTGGCCAGATCTGGCTAAATCATAAAGTTTTTTGCCACCGATTTTTTTGGCGCTATACATCGGCGGTATTTGCTCAATGCAACCCAAAAAACTTTTTAAAGTTTTCTCAAGTGTGGCTTGAGTCGGCTTAGTTTTAAAAATTTGTTCCTCTAGACGGCCTGTCCTGTCATAAGTATCACTGCTAACACCCAAAACCAAAACAGCCTCATAATCTTTTGACAAATCGGCAAATCGGCTGATATTTTTAGTGGCCTCGCGACCAATAGCACAAATCAATAAACCGCTGGCAAAAGGGTCTAAAGTACCGGCATGGCCTATTTTCTTGATATTTGTCAAACGCCTCAATTGATTGATAATATCATGCGAGGTTGGCCCGCTTGATTTATTTATTAAGATAAAACCCGAAGGTAAAAAAGATGTCATATTAAACAAATCCTTAGCTCTTTATTTTTTGGCTAAAATATGATACATTTAAATTAGAAAAAGCTCAAGGAGGGCTTAAAAACTAATCCCAAAACTATGCTAGCAAAAAACGAAAGCCAAATGGACAGAGCTATACGCCTGATTATTGGCTTGGTCTTGTTGGTTGTCGGCTCGCAATTAGGCGGCTGGCTACAAATTGTTTTGTACATTTTGGCAATCATTGCTTTAGTGACTGCCGCCACCGGCTTCTGCCTGATTTATAAGCTCATAAACTTTAGCTCCGCTGAAGCCAAGAGCGCCACAGAGCCAAAAGCCGAAGAACCAAAAACTATGGATGCCGTTAAACCAGAAACTGAAACAGCCGAAGAACCAGCTGAAGAGCTTGTTGAAACAGAAATGGCACCAGCAGAAGAAACTACTGAAGCTGTGTCCGAAGAAGAAGCTGAGCTAGCCGTCCCAGAGGAACCAACAGCCGAAGAACCGGCTGAAGAGGTTGCCGAAACAGAACCTGAAACCGAAGAAGTTGCTGAAACCGAGACTGAAACACCAGTAGAAGAAACTGAACCAAAAAACTAATCCAGAGAATCTCAATCACCCCCGATTTTGGGGGTGATTTTGTTTTCAAACAAACCCTTCTTAATTATACAACAAATTTTGCTTTTAGGTTTATTAATTGCTATAATAAAATTTCTAAAAAATAATTTAAACATATGATAAAAATAGGCGACAAATTACCAATCATGAAACTTGAAGCTTTTCATGATGGCCAAATTAAAAAAATTAATCTTAATCAAGATTTTGCCAATCGCTGGTTGGCTCTAATATTTTATCCGGCTGATTTTACTTTTGTTTGTCCTACCGAGCTAGGCGATTTAGCCGCCAAGCATGAAGCTTTTAAAAAATTAAATGCCGAAATTGTCAGCGTCAGCACTGATACGGTCTTCGTTCATAAAGCTTGGCACGACGCCTCGCCTATTGTCAAACAAGTCAACTTTCCCATGATGGCCGATCCCACTGGCAAACTTAGTCGTGAGTTTGGTGTCTACCTAGAAGATGAAGGCATAGCTCTTAGGGGTAGTTTCTTGTTTAACCCTGATGGTCAGCTAGTGGCTTATGAAGTTCACAGCAACAACATTGGTCGCAGTGCCGAAGAATTTTTAAGAAAACTGCAAGCGGCCATCTTCGTCAGAAATAATGGTGGTGAGGTTTGCCCAGCCAACTGGCGCCCCGGCAATCAAACACTTAAACCAGGTTTAGATTTGGTTGGTAAAATTTAATTTTATTTATTAATTATTCGTCGGTCTTAAATTTTTGTGCTATAATTTAACCAATATGATGAAATATTGGCTAGAGCACGAAAAAAATATTAAACAAATTTTGGCCAGCAAAAAAACCAAGGCTGATTTTTTGAAAATCCAACAAAATCATTTGCTAAAAATCAAACTAATCCAGCACGAACGCTTGGTTCACTTGTTTGTCACTTTATTTTTTGGTTGCTTTAGTTTATTATCATTTTTTGCTTTCCTGATTCTAAATCGTATAGAAATAATTATTCCAGCAGCTATCTTTTTGATAACCACTCTGTTTTATGCAATCCATTACTACCGCATAGAAAACGCTACCCAGCGCTGGTACAAGCTAAACGATCAACTAATTGCCAAAATAAAATAATTTGGGGTCTTGCTCGGCAAATTATAGTATAATACACCAAAAAGACCTACGAAATATAGCAAATTAAGTGATTTAAAAATTAAAAAAAATTTTTTTATGTCATCCCAGTGAAAGCTGGGATCCATGGTTGGTCGCTGGCTAAAAAGAATTAGCTAACTTTCACCTTAATAGGTATTAACTCCTGGATTCCGGCTCGCGGGCCGGAATGACAAAATGAAGTATTTATTAAACAAGATCCATAATTTATTTTCCAAAAAACATCGGCTATAACCGAGGTTTTTTGTTTTTATTATTTTAAATTCAGACAAAAATTAAAACTAAATTTTATTCTGACTCTAATCTTTAAATTATTTCATCTTTTAGATCTCTTTCCATTAAACTTTCAATAGCCAAACGAGGATCTTTATTTTCAAACAAAATTTTGTAAAGTTCATTGGTAATTGCCATGTCAATTTTTAAACCTTGAGCTTTTTGCCAGACTGCCTTGGTGGTCCAGTAGCCTTCCACCACTTTTTTGGAAGTTCTAATCAACTCCAGAGGATTTTGACCGCGACCGATATCCAAACCAAAACTATAATTACGACTATGATCACTGCCGGCGGTTAAAATCAAATCACCCACGCCAGCCGAGCCTATAAAAGTTTCTTTTTGAGCACCCAGAGCCAAACCCAGCCGACAAATTTCCGCCAAACCGCGAGTGATTAAAGCAGCCTTAGCATTCTCACCCTCTGCCAAGCCAGCCACAATACCAGAAGCCACGGCAATTACATTTTTAACTGCCCCGCCTATTTGCACACCGATAATATCGCCACAAGCATAAGGTCGAAAATATTTAGTAGCCAAAAATTTCTGCATCTCTTTGGCCAAAGTTAAGTCGGTGGCTGCCAAAGAAACGATGGTAATTTTTTCCTCAGCTACTTCTTTGGCAAAGCTAGGGCCTGATAAATAGCAAGTCATTTTAGCTTTCTCCGGCAAAACTTCACTAATCACATCAGACATCAAAGAAAAGCTGTCTAATTCTATACCTTTGGAAACGTTGATTATTTTAGCTTCGGCCGTCAAAAAAGGCTTAAGCTCATTCAAAATTTTACGATTGCTCTGCGCCGGATTGGCCAAAACAATAATTTCACTGTCACTAACCGCCTCCTGCAAACTATTGGTCAGTTCAAGACCATCCAAAGAAAAACCTGGCAAAAAAGGATTGTTGCCAGTCGTCTTGGCTTCAATCATAGTTTGCTCGTCATAAAACCACAAAAAAACTTGATTACCTTTTTTAGCTAATAATCTGGCCAGGGCAGTGCCCCAAGCGCCGGCGCCAATAACGGCGACTTTTTTAGTTTGAGTTGTCATAGTAAGTTTATTTTATAGTCTAAGTTCAAGGCTGTCAAAAATTACCACAAAACACACAACAAACAACATGCAACAGGGTGATATTTAAAAATTAGAATATAAAAACAAAGCATTACAACAAGAATTTTAGAATAAAAGACTTAAAATAATGGCTTGCTATTTGTTGCTTGTTGTTTGTTGCGTGATATGTCTCTTGCTTTTTCCCAATCATTATGCTATGCTATGGCCACAATTTAATATTGCCTTTTTATAAACTCTTCGGCTAAGGCAACCGAAGAACTCGCCCCCGATTCGGGTCAAGCGGGTTAAGTCCCGATTTTTTATTACAAAAATCGGCACTTTATATGGAAACTCAAAGTGATTTTGAAAAAATCTTAGCCAAAGACGATATTGCTGTACCGCAGGTCGGCGACATTGTTGAGGGTGAAGTTCTATCATCTTCCAAATCGGAAGTTAAGCTGGACATTAATGGTATTATGACTGGTGTGGTTCGTGGCCGAGAAATGTATTCTGAGGCCAAAGAATATGCCAGCTTAAAACCTGGTGACAAAATTGAAGCCACCGTCATTGAGCCGGAAAATGAAAATGGCGAACTGGAATTGTCTTTTAGACATGCCGGCCAACAAAAAGCTTGGGTCAACCTCAAAGAAGCTTACGCCAACAACACTCCTATCAGCGTTCGTGTCAGCGAAGCCAATCGTGGCGGTTTGATCGTCAACTACATGCAAATTCAGGCTTTCTTGCCGGTTTCACAACTGTCTCCGGAAAATTATCCACGCGTTAGCGGTGGTGACAAAAATAAAATTTTGGAAAAATTAAAATCTTTAATCGGCAATGAGCTGGAAGTTAAAGTTATTAATTTGGATAAAAATGAAGAAAAATTAATTGTCAGTGAAAAAGAAGCTTGGCAGGAAAGACAAAAAGATGTCATTTCTCAATACAAGGTTGGTATGATTGTTGAAGGCACTATTACCGCCGTCACCAATTTTGGCGTTTTTGTCAGCTTTGGCGAAAACTTGGAAGGCCTTATTCACATTAGTGAACTGGCTTGGCAAAGAATTGACGATCCGTCTGATCTCTTTAAAGCCGGCGATATTATTAAAGCCGAGATTATCAACATTGAAGGCTCTAAAATTTTCTTGTCAGCCAAAAAATTAGCCGAAGACCCATGGAAAGATATTGCCAAAAAATATACCATTGGCGCTACCGCCAAAGGTGTTATTCAAAAAATCAATTCTTTTGGCCTGTTTGTTGAATTGGAAAAAGATATTCACGGTTTAGCCCACGTTAGCCAACTAAGCTTGGCGCCTGGCGAAAAATTGGAACAAAAATTTAAAATCGGCGACGAACTTGAATTTGTCATTATGTCGATTGAACCAGAAGAACACCGTCTTGGCCTAACCATTAAAGGCGAAGGTCCAGCCACCACCGAAGATTCTGAAAAAGATAAACCAACTCAAGAAACCGCAACAGACAAAACCGAATAAGTTAAACAAAAATCAACAGCGCGACTCTTTAAGAAGTCGCGCTGTTGTGTTATAATGTTTAATATAAAATAAAAAATCGGCAAAACTTTATTTAATCTAAAGTCGCCGAAGGCACAATATATGAAGGAGGGACGAACTTTAAATATTAGTGTATCCAGTTTAACTTTAATAAAAATAGTAACCGTCTTGGCGGGTATTTATTTGCTTTATTTAATTGCCGATATTGTTGCTTTGATGTTTGCAGCTATTATTTTAACCAGTGCTATTGAACCATTGGTTAGGGGCTTAGAAAAAATTAAAATAAATAAAGCTATTGCCATTGTTTTAATTTACTTGGCTATGCTCTTGCTGGTTGGCTTGTCGGTTTATTTAATTATTCCACCGATTATCAGTGAGTCAAAAGAACTAGGAGCCAATCTGCCAAAATATATCAACAAAACTTCAAATTTTTTCTTTAACCTCAAAGATTACACCCAAAAACACAACTGGCCGTTTGACTTACAAGATGCCATCAGTAACTTGACGCTCGGCTTGCAAAGCGGTACCCAAAGCTTAATCAACACTGTTTCCAGTATCTTTGGCGGTATTTTTTCCTTCTTCTTGGTTCTGGTCATTACTTTTTATATGACCATGGAAAAAGATTCCTTAAAAAAATCGGTCAAAATATTTTTGCCAAAATCAAATCAAAATCGAGTTTTTGGCATTATAGACAATGTTCAGCAAAAAATCGGCTGGTGGTTTAGAGGCCAAATGGCCCTTTGTTTCATTATTTTCTTAATGACTTATGTCAGTTTATCAATTTTTGGCTTAAAATATGCCTTAGTTTTGGCAATTATTGCCGGTTTAGCTGAAATTATTCCTTATTTGGGGCCGACCATCTCAGCCGTACCGGCCGTTTTTATTGCCTTTGTTCAATCCCCTTTACTTGCTTTATTTATTCTCTTCGTCTATATTATCATTCAACTGGTAGAGAATAATATCTTAGTGCCAAAAATCATGCAAAAGGCTGTTGGCCTTGACCCGATTGTTAGTATTGCTGTTTTAATGATTGGCTTCAAGCTCGGTTCGGTTATGGGAGCCATCCTGGCCATTCCCCTAACCACAGCCCTAAGCGTTGTTGTTAAAGACTGGTTAACCTTTAGAAATAACCCTAAAATTAAAAAAATAACCCCCTTGCTATAAACTAAAATTGTATGCGCAGAAGCTATCACCGTCAAAAACCAAAATTAGAGAAAGCTTTTAAGGCCAACGAACAAATTCGTGTGCCTGAGGTTTTTTTAATTGATCTTGATGGCGAAAAATTGGGCGTTATGCCAACCGCCAAAGCACTGGCTATGGCCAAAGATGCCGGCTTAGACATGGTTGAAGTCAACCCTAAAGCCGAGCCACCTATTGTTAAAATCATTGATTACGGTCAATTTAAATACGAAAAAGATAAAAAAGCCCAGAAACAAAAGGCTAAAAACAAAAAAACCGACACCAAATGTATTCGTTTGTCGGTTAGAATTGGTGATCACGACTTTAATGTCAGGATTAATCAAGCCAAAAATTTCCTTAAAAAAGGCCATAAACTACTCACAGAGCTTCGTTTAAAAGGGCGCGAAAAACAGCATCCAGAAACCGCCAGAGAAGTAATGACCAAATTTTACAATCAATTGTCAGCTGACGCCGAAATGGACATAGCTATTGAACAAGACTTGACAAAACAGGGCGGGCAGTTTAATATGATTATCGTTAACAAAAAAAGCTAAAATTACGCTAAATTAGTGCCACTGCACTATTTCTTTTGTCTAAAAATATGCCAAAAATCAAGACCCACAAAGCAACAGTCAAGAGATACAAAAAAACCGGCACTGATAAATTGCTTAGACGCAAGGCTGGCCAGGATCATTTTAATTCCAAAGAGTCAGGAAAAACCAAGCGCAACAAACGTCGTGATATTTCCAGCAACGAAACTATCACCAAAACTTTAAAAAATTTAATGCCTTATAATTAAATTAAATTTAATTAAGACTTAATCAAAGACTATGCCAAGAGTTAAACGCGGAACAATCCATATTAAAAAAAGACGCAATCTTCTCAAAAAAGTTAAAGGTTTTAAATGGGGAAGAAAAAAATTAATTCGTTTAGCCAAAACCGCTTCAGTTAAAGCTGGTGTTCACGCCTATGTTGATCGCCGTCTTAAAAAACGCACTCGTCGCGCTTTGTGGCAAACAAAAATCAGCGCCTTTGTTAAAGACTACGGTTTGTCCTATTCCAAATTCATGGGCTTATTAAAAAAAGCCGAAATTATCGTTGACCGCAAAATCTTAGCTGATATGGCCGTCAACAATAAACAAGCTTTGGCTAAATTAGTGGCCAAAGTTCAAACAACCGACAAAAAATAAAACCTATGAAAGCTCAAGCTATTCAAATCTTACAAATCATCGTTTCTATACTTTTGATTTTATCAATCTTACTGCAAAATCGTGGCGCCGGTTTGGGTGCGTCTTTCGGTGGTGGCGGAGAGGTTTACAGAACCAAACGAGGAGCTGAGAAATTTTTGTTTCGCGCTACTATTGTTTTAATTGCCATCTTTATGGCACTGGCCTTGGCCGGACTTTTTGCTCAAAAATAATTAATCATCCAACTTTAGTTGGATCCATGCTCATATGAATAAAGCTGGTTTAATTGAAAAAATTTCTGACAAAACTTCCATCAATAAAAAAGATGTGGAGAAAACGTTAGACACCATGATTGAGTTAATCATTGAAGAGCTCTTGGCGGGTAGAAAAATCAATCTGGTCGGCTTCGGCTCTTTTGAAGCCAAAACTCGTCATTCCAGGGGCGGCATTAATCCTCAAAAGCCAACCGAACGCATTACTATCCCCGAGGTTCGAGTTGCTAAGTTTAAAACCGGTAAGACACTCAAAGACGCTCTTAAAGGCAAACTAAGCACCAAGGAAATTGAAGAGGCTGTACAAGCGCCAGAATTACCAGAGGAGCCGGTTATAGCAGAAACTCAAGAAGAAACTTCAGTTGATAATCAGTAAAAAGTATATTTTAAAACCCTCTGAATTCTACAGAGGGTTTTAAATTTTCTTGCCTTTTTTATAGCTTTATGTTAATTTAAAAATTATCTAAACGCTCCCGTGGTGAAATGGATATCACGCTTGGCTTCGGACCAAGTATTTTAGGTTCGAGTCCTGACGGGAGCACAGACGACCCTTGGTCGAATTAAGAATGAAGAATTAATAATAAAAAATAATTATTAATTACCGCCGTAGGCGGATTTGGTGGTGTAGCTCAGCTGGTTAGAGCGTAGCACTCATAACGCTAAGGTCGGTGGTTCGAGCCCACCCATCACCACAAACGTCCCTTTGGGACGAATTAACAATTAATAATTAGTAATTAAGAATAATTGTTCATTATTAATTCTTAATTACAAATTCACGCGAAGCGTGTTTAGCACCGTTAGCTCAGCCGGTAGATCCGCCAGCTGGCGGACTCTTAAGCAGATGCTATGTTCTTTGTTTATGCTATTAAAAATAAATTTGATCAAATATACATTGGCCAAACTGCTGATTTAGATAAACGCTTAGCAAGACACAATGGTTTATTGCCATATAAAACAAAGTCATATACAAGTAAACACAAGAGTGATTGGGATGTATTTTACAAAGAAGAAGTGATAAGCAGAAAAGAAGCTATGCAAAGAGAAAAACAATTAAAAAGTTATCAGGGAAGAGTTTTTCTTAAAAAATTAATATAAACACATAATACGCACCGTTAGCTCAGCCGGTAGAGCAGCTGCCTCTTAAGCAGACGGTCGCAGGTTCGAATCCTGCACGGTGCACAAAAATATTAGCTCAGCCGGTAGATCCGCCAGTAGGCGGATAAACTTTGGTTCGAATCCTGCACGCCTGTCCGCCTTGGGCGGAGTGCACAAAAATAAAAGGCCAAGTTTTTACTTGGTCTTTTGTTTTTAGTAATAAATTTCATCCCAAACTCCGCTGGGAATAGTAAAAGCTTCTTTTATTATTCCCGCGATGTTTTCATCGTCCGCTTATTCTTCAGGTGTTAATACAAACTCCTCTTTAGTTGGCAACTTAAGAGTGTTTATTATTTCCTAATCTTCTGGACTCAACTGTTTATCTGACATTTAACACCTTTAATTTTAATGAACAACTATAATTTTATTTTTTATTATAACTATTTAATCTAAAAAAGCAACTAATTGACCATTTATCTTTTAAACCTTATAATATAAACAAATAATAAAAATTTATGGATAATCTAGTACAAGAAATTTACGAGCTGGTTAAGAAAAAAATGAGAGAACAGGGTGCTTATGATCGAGACGCTTACAGTGAGTTTGTTAACGAAACCATAGACTACTTTTACGAAAAGGGTAAATTTGGTGATGATGAAAATGAAGAATTCATCAAAGATCAGCTAATGGCCATGTGGGAAGATGTGGCCAATCAATTAGCTGATAAAGATTATGAAATCTAAAAAAATCATTCTAAAACCGCTAACCATAGTTTCTCTGACCTTGCTTTTGGTTGTGCTTATTTTAATTGGCGTCTTTGTTAAAAAAAGTCGTTTTGTTGATAACCAAGTTTTTAACCCTGAACAAATTCTTGACCAATCAAAAGAGATTATAAACGACAAAGACTTTGGCCCACGCGACCCCAATCTAAATAACGAACAAAATTTGATCAAAGATTATATCGCCAGTCACTTGTCGGATATCTCACCGACCAAAGAAGTTTTGGGTGGTAAATTTTATTTAACCAAAATCGACTTTCAAGAAAACAATCAAGCAATTATTGACTACGAAGACGGCCATATTGCTCTCCAAGCCGAAGTCACCTACGAAATAAATCCCAAACAGCTAAATATAATTGAATTCAAAATACTCAAAGAAAACTAAAAACACTCGCTCTTAGGCGGGTGTTTTAAAATTTTGTTTGCTGAGTTGATCGGACAAATTTTCCAAACGTTGTTTTAGCAAATACGGATTATTGATATTCGACAAAAACACTTCTTGACTGTCCGTACCCGCCGTATTAATACTGATAACGCCATCATTGGTAATTAATTTTTGCCAAACATTTTGCTCCACGCTAACATCAGTAATCTGACTATAATTAACCGAAATAGCTCTAGATGACAACCAACCCCGATGAACCACGATTCTTCTATTAGTTAAACAAAAGGCATTGGCTCTAGGCAAATAGAAAATAAAATAAAACCAACCAATCAGCCAAAAAATTATAATTACGCTGGCAATAACCAAGTCAATCAAGGAAAAATATAATCCGGTTGCCAAAATTATAGCCAAGCTCAAGACCAGCCATATCGCCAAAGACAAACCTCGATACACCCAACTAATAGTAAATTCGTAAATAACTTGTTCGTTTTGGCCTAAAATTTTTCGCCACAATTTTTGATTATTCATAGAATCTTTTTACAGATTTATTATAGCACTAGAGCTAAATCAAGCCAATTATAGCTAAGGATTGACAAATTATGGCTATTGTTATAATATAAAAAAACTAAATTAAAGCCCTTTGGGGTTATTTTTAATCTTATTTTTAATATAAGTTTATGACTGAAACTAAAGCTAAAACAGTCGCCGAGGCCAAAACAGCCACTTTAGATGAAATTAAAGACAGTTTAAAGTCCGGCATGACTGTAAGAATTTATCAAAAAATTAAAGAGCTAAACGCCAAGGGTCAAGAGAAAGAACGCGAACAGTATTTTGAAGGTATGATTATCGCCCGTAGACACGGTCGTCAAATTGGCGCTACCATTACTGTTAGCAAATCCTCTGACGGCATTCACGTTGAAAAAATCTTCCCTCTAAATCTGCCGACTATCACCAAAATTGAAATTAAAAAACAGGCACGGGTCAGACGAGCTAAACTTGATTTTTTGAATCGAGGTTACAAAAAAAATCTCAAAACCAAGAAATAAAAATGTGCAAATTTTTATTTCAATCACTGAATCTGGTTTGTTAATAAAATAATTTGTTTTTAGAAATAAAAAGCGTTTAGCACACATATTGTCCCTAAACGCTTTTTGTGTAAAAATAAGGCATAGGCGGACGTGGTGGAATCGGTAGACACGCAAGCTTGAGGGGCTTGTGGCCGCAAGGCCGTGGAAGTTCAAGTCTTCTCGTCCGCACCAAAATCAATTACGGGCACTTAGTTCAGTTGGTTAGAATGCCTCGTTTACACCGAGGAGGTCGGGGGTTCGAGTCCTCCAGTGCCCACAAAATTAGTTTATAAAGTTAAAAGTTATAAAACTCATAAAGTGTCTACTTGCAAACTTTATAACTTTACAAACTTTATAACTTTTAACTTAATATGTTATCAATCGGCATCGTTGGTTTGCCCAATGTCGGCAAATCAACTTTATTCAACACCCTAACCAAAAAACAAGTTCCGGCTGAGAACTATCCTTTTTGTACCATTGAACCAAATGTCGGCGTGGTGGAAGTGCCTGACGACAGACTAGCGCAAATCGCCGCTATTTCCCAACCCTTAAAAATCATTCCAGCAGCCGTAGAATTTGTTGACATTGCCGGATTAGTTAAGGGCGCGAGCGAAGGACAAGGCTTGGGTAATCAATTTTTGTCGCATATTCGCGATTGCCAAGCTATCTGCCAAGTGGTACGCAATTTTAAAAACGACAATATCATTCATGTTGACAACAAGATAGATCCAATAGCTGACCAAGCGACAATTAACTTGGAATTAATTTTAGCTGACCTAACAACCGTCAGCAAACGTCTAGAAAAGGTAAGTAAAGAAGCGAAGGCTGGCGACAAAAAAGTTTTAGCTCAAAAAGAGCTTCTGACAAAAGTAAAAAATCACCTGGAACAAGAAAAATCGGTTCGCGACCTAGACCTAAATGATGAAGAAAAATTAGCCATCAAAGATCTTAATCTTCTAACCATCAAACCAATTATCTATGTGCTTAATGTTGACGAGTCAGATCAAACCGAGCCAATTTTAGCCGATCAAAATAATCAGGTGCTTCAATTAAATATTAAATTAGAAAACGAAATCGCCTCCTTACCAGCTGATGAGCAAAAAGAATATATGGAAGGCTTGGGCTTAAAAGACAGTGGCCTAAACCAACTTATCCGCCAGGCCTACGAAACTCTGGGCTTAATTAGTTTTTTCACCACAGGTCATGACGAAAGTCGAGCTTGGACAATCGCCAAAAATACCAAAGCGCCAGACGCTGCCGGCGCTATTCATACAGATTTTATCAAAGGCTTTATCAGAGCCGAGGTTATTTACTGGCAAGACTTCCTTAAGGCCGGGAGTGAAGCCAAGGCCAGAGAACAAGCTTTATTAAGAACCGAGGGTCGTGATTATATAGTTAAAGATGGTGATATTTGTAATTTTTTAGTTAACCCTTAAAAACCTGTTTTTTGTCATTATGAGTCAACTTCGTAGTCGGCGTAGCAATCTCGTATTTAGCTAACTTAAGCTTTTTAATAATTTAGTCAAAACCATATAAAAACATAAAAACACCATAATTAAAGGTGTTTTTTTATTTAATTTCGGTTATTTTATTTTAATATTGACTTTTCTATTACTTGTTGTTATAATCATAAAACTAATATATTAGTAAACTGGCCGAAAATAACGATTCCTTCCCATGCTGCAAAAATAAAGAGGGAATCCAATAAAATTTAGGCCACAGAGAGAATGGCTCTAACGTATAATAAGTTTTTGTTTTTGCTTTAACAAAAACTATTGCCAAAAGCCTCATTCCTCATGGGGACGCTACAACAGCGTCCCTATTTTTTTACTAAAATCACGATTTCTCGCCAAACTTTTTGACCGACTCGACCATAAACGATTGTTTGTCTGGCGGTTATATCGCCTTTAATCACCAAATCTTCTGGCAATGGTTTGGCAATTGACCAACCACCCAAACTCGGTTGCATAAAAATCTTTTTTGAACCGCCCACAAAAACCGGCCAAACCATAACCGCTCGACCACCAGGTTTTAAAATTCTATCCAAGGCAACTAAAAATTCACTATACAAATCATTTAATTGTTTGATAACTTTTTGTTGATTGTTGTGATTGCGTGACGGCCCCAGATACGGCTCAGTCACCACTCGACTAACACTATGGTCATCAATAATTTCATAAAGTTTTCTGGCATCACATTGATAAAGCTGACAACGAAAATCAACTTTCTGATATTTTTCTTTAAGCCAAGCTAAATTATTTTTAGTATCTTCCAAGGCATCTAAAGATATATCACTGCCAATAACTTTTGTACAACCTAAAAGCACAGCCTCGCTTAAAACCGTGCCCGAACCACAAAAAGGATCTAATAAATTTTCAGCCACAACTGGTTTGGCTAAATTTAGCATAATACGCGCCAATTTCGGTGGCAACATACCTGAATAATCATCACGTCCCGGTCGACCATAATCACGAAACGACCAATCTTTAAAAGGCTGGATAGCTTTGGTGACGCCGACTAAAATTCTTTCACTATCTTTAATTAAAACTATTTCCATGCCATGTTTTAAAAGACCGCTTTGCTCAACTGCTGCACTGGAAAGATTTTTATCTTTACTTACCACCCAACGTGAACTAATACCGTCAGACTGCAAGGCTTTTTTTAGTTTCATAGCCAAAGCCTTGGTTGGACCAACCTTACCAAAAGTGGAAAAACCGAAAAAAAACTTCTTACCCATCTCTGGCTGACAAGTATCTCTAACCGCCGACAGCAAATCAGCGCTCAAAGCGCTCTTGGCAATCCTGCCAATTTTAATTGTCCCGCCAAGCTGATTAATCATCACTGTCTCATCCAAATCGCCACCCTCAACCAACAAACAATCTTTGTCAATTAATTTATAACTAAATCTAACGCCCAACAAGCTGTAAATTTCAGCCAAGGACAAGGTCGGATTGGAACCTAAAATAAAGAAGTATTTCATATACATATGATATAACATATAACACACAACACGCAACACTTAATAATTCCAAAATAAAAAATCCGCCTCATTAATTGAAGACGCGGATTTATAAATTTCCAAATTTTTACAAAAAACCAATGTCATTAACATGCCTAATATCAATAATTTTTCGATAACAAACGAAGAATTCATAATCTTCATTTCTTACTTCAAACAACCTGATTGTTAAATTTCCTTTACCGATAAGTTGGGGTGAAATTTTTTCAAGCCCATCGGCAACCAAGATTGAGTTGTCATTAAAATCAAAACAAAGTCTTGTCTTGTTAGCGGTCGAAATATACAGCAAACCGCTACCGCCTCGTCCGTCATTAAACGCGCAAACCGAATCAATTTTAACATTATCCCAAGACAACTCTGAACAATAAAATTTTTCCGGTATTTTGACGCCATATTTTAAGCTATTGGTTTCTCGGAGTACCTGTTTTTTTGTCTCGTTTTCTTGTCTCTCTGAAATCACAAGACACAACATTGCACCCAAAAGGATTGCTACAACCAAAAACCAAATCAATGGCTTTTTACTTTTTTACACTCATAACCATTCTCCTTTTTGTATTTTAAAAAACAAACAATAAGCGCATAATAAACTTTTAAGTGCTACTTGTCAATCAATTTTTATTTCCCAATCCTTTTCTTGACTCTTTTTTAAACCCGTGTTAAGGTGTTTTTACAACTTAATTAACACCTTTTCCACAACCTATAGGAATTTTCCTAAGGTTAGTGCTAAAAGCACTAAAGGTATTCTCATCGCCTTCCGAAAAATGGCTAATTTTAGAGAATATCGGAAGGTTTTTTTAATATCTTAAGCTTTTAGGTAATAGCCAAAACAAACTCTAATACCTAAAATCTATAAATTAATATCTAATTTTATGTCAAAAAGCAAGAAAGACACCATGCCACATTACGAAATGCTTTATCTAATTTCCAACCAATTCAGCGAAGACGAACTGGCGCCGGTTATGGATAAGGTTGAAAAAGTTATCACCGATAACAGTGGCACCATTACTTTAAAAGAAGATCTGGGTAAAAAGAGACTGGCCTACAAAATTAAACAATTTAGACATGGCTATTATGAACTCTTGGAATTTGATGCTCCAGCTGATGTTTTACCAAAAATCAATAATCAGCTAAGATTAATGAGCGACATTTTAAGACACCAGATACTTAAAACCGAGCCAAAAACCAAAGAACAATTAGAAAAAGAGGCTAAGGTGATGAGCGAATTAAACAGACTGGAAAAAGAAAATGAATCTCAAGATTCCAGAACTGAAAGCCGAAATAGAACTAGGCCGGTTGAAACCAGTTCGCGAGTCGAAGCGGTTAAAGAGACTAAAGAAGTTGGGAAAGAAGTTGAGATTAAAAAAGATGAAGAAGCTCCAGTTGTCAAAGATTTAGACAAAAAGGAAGACGAAAATAAACTTGAGCTGTCTGATTTGGATGATAAACTCAACCAAATCTTAGACACCGATAATTTACTTTAAACAAATAATTTAAACATATGAATCTCAACAAAGTCATGCTTATCGGCAATTTGACTCGCGATCCGGAAATCCGTCAAACCGGCACCGGCAAAAACGTCGGCTCATTTGCCATTGCCACCAATTTAGTTTGGAACGACGCCAATGGCCAACGCCAAGAACGCGCCGAATTTACCAACATCGTCGCCTGGGGAAAATTAGCCGACATCTGCGGTCGCTATTTAAAAAGAGGCTCAAAAATTTATCTTGAGGGCCGTTTACAAACCAGAGATTGGGTTGGCAAAGATGGCGTTAAACGCTACTCCACAGAAGTTGTGGCTGAAAATATGATTATGCTTGATGGTCGTTCTGCTGGTGGCGCCATGCCTAATATGCCCAGCGCACCAACCCCTGCCAACGACGAAATCAGCTATGACAACAATTTTGGCGACACCGCCGTTAGCGAAGATGAAGAAATTAAGGTGGAAAATATCCCCTTCTAAAAATTACTTATGGATAATAAAGAAAAAAAAGTTTGTTTTTTCTGCGCCAATGATCTGGAACAGATTGACTACAAAAACACCGACTTACTAAAAAAGTTTACCAACTTTTACGGTCAAATTTTGCCCAAACGTCGCACCGGTATTTGCTCCAAGCACCAAAGAAAATTATCACAAGCCATTAAACGCGCTCGTATGATGGCCTTGATGATTTTTACCAACAGATAAACATAATTCAAATCTACAAATTACTCTTTTTTAAGCATTTGAAGGATTTGAATTAATTTGAAGATTTGAATTGTATTATAAACCCTATGTTATCACTCAACGAAATTAAAATCGGCAAGATTTTAAAAATGAATAACGAACCCTATATCGTCATTAAAGCCGATCATCACAAAATGGGTCGCGGTGGCGCTGTTTTAAAAACCAAACTGAAAAATCTTATCTCCGGCAATGTTATGGAGCAAACTTTTCAAGGCAACGACAAAGCCGACGAGGCCGAAGTGGAGAATAAAAAAGCCAACTTTCTTTATCGCGATGAAACTTTTGCCTATTTCATGGACAATGAAAATTTTGAACAATTTTCTCTGCCCCTGGATCAATTAGGCGATCAAGACAAATTCTTGCGTGAAGACACCGAGGTTGATGTACTCCACTTTCAAAACAAACCGATGACTGTTAAATTACCAATTAAAATGGAATTTAAAGTCATCTCAGCGCCTCCTGGCGTCCGCGGTAATTCCGCTGGCAATGTCATGAAAATGATTGAGTTGGAAACCGGTGCCACTATCCAAGCGCCTATGTTTATCAACGAAGGCGACACAGTCCGTGTCAACACCGAATCAGGCGAATACGTAGAAAGAGCCTAAAACAAATTAACTTTGAATTTATACTTAAAAACGCAGTCTATCTTTATAGACTGCGTTTTAGTAACCAAAAAATAATTTATTTATTACATTTGGTTTTTCCGGATTTATTATCCTTTTTGTCGGACTTGTTATTCTCAGGAATTTTATCCTTAGGAATTTTCAACCCCGTAGCTGTTTTAGGAATTTTTAACCCAGGCATAATTAGCTCCTTTCTTGCCAAAATACATGATTATTGTTTTATCAGGGAAAATATTTCCCTAATTATTTTTTGTAATTTCTCGTCTAACAAATTAATTTCATTATCAACCTGCGCCAACAAGTTCATTAAGTGCTTTTGAGACTCCTCTATAACACTACTTTTTACAATAATCCTTTTTACTTTTTCTCTGTCAAAATTTTCTTGATTATATCTTGTCCAAATATTAAGTAAATAGTCCCGGTCAGCTTTATTAATTCTAATATTCTGATTCATGTAGGCCATTACTAAATTGGGTTGGCCGTTTAATAAATCTTCAAAGCCAATTCTACCTAAATCATCTTCTCCCCAAATAAAATCAGCTATATCATTACTATGTTGCAAGCCTGAACCCAAAATTTTGCCCACATTATCCAAAATATTAGCTTGTTTGTTATCGCCGATTAACAAAGCTGGGGCTGATAAAGTAATACCGAACAAAAGTCCTAACCCCAAACGATTTATCTCGTCCATTACGCTGGGTGTAAGCTTTAACAAATTTTCTCGGTCATGGATTAATAGCCAATATTGAGCTTTTTGGATTGCCAGATAAGCCTCCAAAAAAGAATTAATAATTTTTTCCAGAATATCAAAACTAACATTCTGGTTAATTTTTCTAAACTCAAACAAACTTTTTATAGCTACGGCAAACATAAATTCTGAAACTAAAAAAGTTTTATCAGCGCCAACAGAAGCATACAAGCTAATTTTGCCTTCGCGCTTTAGGCTTTTATCAAAAACATCATCAGCTGTCAGGGCAGCTACCATAATTAATTCACTGGTTATGGCTAAAGGCCACAGACTCTCTTTGTTAATATTCAAACTCTCTCCAACAGCAAACAATAAATAAGACTTTTCTCGGTGTGGGGCCGCTAAAGATAAAGCATATTCAGCTTTCTCCAACAAGTCACCATCAAAGTCATTTTTAAGACAAGACTTCATATATTCAGTTATACGACGAACAACGAGATCTGTATTAAACCGCTTAATTAATAACTGTTTCATAATAAATTCCCCTATATAAATAATTTTCAAGGTTCTGCTATTTGTGACTATATCATAGCTATTTTTAAAAATTTGTCTTTTATAATAAGAATGTTATACTATTGATAGTAATATAAATTACAAAAAATGCTGAATTTATTAAGAAAATCAAAATTATATACAATTAATTTATTTGTCTAAAACAGTAGACAAATTAAAAACAATATGAACAATTTAGAAAAAAACCTCATAGATAATCTTGGATTTTCTTCTAAAAAAGCTAAAATCTATATAACCTTGCTAGAATTAGGCGAAGCTACGGCCTCAAGTATTGCAAAAAAATCTCTTCTAAAAAGAACTACGGTTTATAATATCTTGCCAGAATTAATGCAAGCCGGTTTAATCACAACCACCAAAAGACAAAAAAAGAAATATTTTTTTATTGAAGACCCCAGAAGACTTAAAGAAGAGGTTGAAGAAAAAATGGAAAATATCTCAAAAATCATTCCAAACTTGCAAACCATACAAAATATATTCCCCTACAAACCAAAAATTACTTTTTATGAGGGTTTAGGTGGTGTCAAAGAAATTTACGATGATATTACAAAATCAACCAAACCAGGTGAAAAAATACTCAGCATTGTCGGTCCTAATAACCTTTATAAATTTTTACCGGAAGAAATTGTTAGAAAATATGTAACCGACAGAATCAAAAAAAAAGTGATTAATCAGATGATCTGCAGTAATACTCAAATAGCTAGAGAATGGCAACGAACAGCTCAAAAAGAATTAAGAGAAATAAAAATTATTCAAAATGATAAAATTATTTTTCAAGCTGATATGAAAATTTATGGCAACAAAGTGTCTTTTATCTCTTACAAAGAAAACTACATGGGTGTTATTATTGAAAGTAGTGAAATTAGTCAACTGCAAAAACAAGCTTTTGAAATAATGTGGCAAGCGCTATAAAAACACGACTCGCTAAAGTCATGTTTTTAAATTAGAGCTCTCAAATGACCTAGTTTTATTGTTAAAAAAATAGTGGTTAATTCACACCGCTAAAGCCCCAAACACCTCACTAAGAGCCAAATTTGGCCTCAAGCAGGCCCGTAGTGGCCTCATAACAAAAACACGGCCGATTACCGTGTTTTTATGTTTTTTAACTATAAAATAAGTTCTTTTTGTTTTATTCAACCAATGACTCATCGGCGACTTCGTTTTCAGCCACAACATCCGGCGCGCTCATAGAGCGAGTATTACCATCATCATCTTTGGATTTAATTTCAGTAATAATTCTTTTACGAATTTCTTTCATCAATTTAGGGTCCTCTCTTAAAAAGCGTTTAGCTGCTTCTCGTCCCACACCCAATTTAAGATCCCCAAAGGCATAAGCATTGCCTCGCTTGGCAAGCACATTGCTAGTGGTACCGATATCCAACAAATCACCGGACAAAGAAATACCTTCATTATACATAATATCAAACTCACAGGTTTTAAAAGGCGCCGAAACTTTATTTTTAACAATTTTGCACTTGACTCGATTGCCAATAATTTTATCACCCTGCTTAATTTGAGCGGCTCGCCTAACTTCAATTCTAATGGAGGAATAAAATTTCAAAGCCGTACCACCGGTCGTAGTTTCCGGATTGCCAAAAAAGACACCAATCTTCATACGAATCTGATTGATAAAAATAACAATGGTTTTAGTTTTAGAAACAACACCTGTTAGTTTTCTCAAAGCCTGACTCATTAACCTGGCCTGTGAACCCATTTGCGCATCACCCATATCACCTTCGATTTCTTTTTTTGGCACCAAGGCAGCCACACTGTCCACCACCACCACATCAATAGCATTGGAACGCACTAAGGTTTCTAAAATTTCCAAAGCTTGTTCGCCGGTATCCGGCTGACTGATTAATAAATCTTTAATATTGATACCAATTTTTTGGGCGTAATCAGGATCCAGAGCATGTTCGGCGTCAATAAAGGCAGCGATGCCACCTAATTTTTGCACCTCAGCAATAACATGCTGAGCTAAAGTGGTTTTGCCGGAAGCTTCTGGGCCAAAAATTTCAATAATTCTGCCTCGTGGCACACCGCCCACACCCAAAGCCAAATCCAACGATAAACAACCAGTTGGCACGGCATCAACCACGGCGGTCTTGGCCTCACCAAACTTCATAATGGCGCCATCACCAAACATTGACTTAATTTGTTGCATAGCAGCCATAGCGGCCTCCATTTTAGCCTCTTTTTCTTCATTTTTTCCCCCTTTACCTTTCTGCTCTGTTTTGTTGTTATCCATATATTTAAATTTATCTGTTCTTTAAGATTAATTTATCTGACAAAAAAAGACAAGCCTTAACTAATTTCAAATTTCCAAATCGTTAAAACCAAGCAAGTTTAATTTTATAAACATGCACAAACTTTAATTTTTTAAAAATAGGATAAAAGTTATGAATTTGTCCTCTGACAAATTCATAACTTCAAAAATTGGAAATTAGAAATTAGGATTTTGAGCTTTAGTTTATTCACCATCTTCCTTGGAATCAACTTCTCTGTATAAAACTTCCTTCACTACTGTGCTTTTTTTCTTGGCACCTTTTTGCGCTACTATAGTAATTAAATTGACGCCGGAGTGTAAATTAATTTCTTCGCTAAATTCACCGCCATCATTAACTATGGCTTGCTGATCATTGATTAAAACTTCAGTTTCTTTTTCAGTCTTACCGGCCACCACGATTTTAGATTTAGAAACCGCGCTCTGATTATTTGCCGGCGATGTCACTATTAACTTTGGTGGTAAAAAAATATTTTGTATCAAAAACCACAAATAAAATAAACTTAAAAAAGCCACCACAATAATGGAAGCGTATTTTAAAACATTGGGCACGGCCACAAAATATTTTCTGCTAACCGTTTCCCTGGCAAACAAATGTCGCTGTTCACTAGACTGATAAACCTGTTGCTCTTCTTTAAATCTTCTTAAAAGCTTGTCATAATCCAACTCTAAAAAATTGGCATACTCTCTTAAATAATTCAAACTATAAATACCGGTTGGCAAAAGACCATAATCACCATCTTCTAAGGCACGCAAATAACGGAGATTAACATTAATCACCTTAGAAACTTCCTCCAGCTTTATTTGTTTTTTTTGACGAGTAATTTTTAGTTGCTGGGCCACGCTGGCCTTATCTCCAAAAATTTGTCTTGCTTTAAACCAGGGCATAACATTAACGCCTCCTTAAACTGACTATTGTTGATAAATTGTGTGCGACACCTTGCCCTCGGCGACCCTGGCCTCATAATCAAGATTGTCAGGATTATCGGCAATCGCCTCAACCATTTCTTTTAATGACTTGTCGGCTACCTCATAGTTTACACCCTGATACCAGCTAGAAGACACTAATACTTGCTGAGCAAAAACACCAACATCATCATCATTAACTTCTTCTTTAATTAAACTTTTAATAGCCGAGACTCTTTTAGTGCTATCCAAATAAGTTTTAACAATTTCCGGCTGAGCAGCCATAAATTGAATAAAATCCCAAGCCTCATTCTTGTAACGACTTTTTTTAGAAACTGTTTCCACCCAATAATCAGCCACATTTTTAGGATCAGTACGACCTTCAATTTGTGGAAAAGGCCTAATACCAAAATTAAGTTTAGGCGCTCTGGCCCTAATTAAAGGAATATGATATGAATAGCCAAACATAATTGCTAAATTGCCCTGGACAAAAGCGTCCAAAGAATTCGGCATACTTTTATTCCAAGAATAAACATCTTTAGTCGGGTTAGCAAAATCTGTATAAAATCTAATAGCGTCGACTCCCGGGTTATAGTCTTTTTCTCTGACGTATTGTCTAAAAACTACTCGCCCTTGATCGTCTAACACGCTAGTGCCATTTTGCATCATTAAAGCAGCTAAAATTTCCGAAGATCGCTCAATATTAAAACCGCCACCCAAAGCTACGCCAGCCTGTAAAATCTCACCCTTGGAGTTTTGCTTGGTTAATTTTTTAACATCTTTTTGAAATTGTTTATTCCAATAATCAGACAGGTCGGCAATACCGGCGTTGTTTAATAAATCTTTATTATAAAAAGTTGCCAAAGCGTCCATTGACAAAGGCAAGGCAAAAATCTTTCTGGTATCAGCTTTTAAAGTTTCATCATAAAAAGTAAAAGTAACATCATTATAAACCGTATCAACAAAACCATTTTTCAAGCTGGCCAAAGTGAGACTTTTTTTAGTTCTAAGCTCAGGAATGGTTTCTTTTTTTAAAGTGCCTTTAACCACCGGATAAGCCATGGTAATCTGATCCGGCATATAAGAAATTTTAGTCTGATAGCGTTTTAACCAGTTGGCATTAATGGAAAAAATATCCGGTCCTCGATCTTCAGCCAAGGCGTTGATCAATTCTTGTTCAAATTCTTCATAACGCAATTTTCTGTACTGAATAGAAACATTCGAATGAATTTTATTGTATTCGGTAATGGCCGGCTTAAAATCTTCTTGACCATCCCAAACCCGCCAATACTGCAAAACCACCGGTCTCATTTTTTCTTGGACTTGTTGGGAAACCGTACGGCAACCAAAACCGGACAGCATGACCAAAATTAAAAGGCAACTTAGTAAAAGAATTTTCTTATGCATATAGTTAATTTTAATCATTATAACACAAAAAAATAGGCTTCTCAAATCAACAAATCGGTTGGTGGACGATACTGCAAAGCTTCGGCCACATGTTCAACAGCTATCTTCTCTTGACCACTTAAATCGGCAATGGTTCTGGATAGTTTAATAATTCTAAAATAACTCCTAGGTGACAGATGCAACCTATCAATCGCCTGTTCCAGCAGGTGTTTGGTTTCGTTATCTAAGGGACAAAATTTACGTACCGCTTCACTGCTCATTTCACTGTTGGCAATATAGGGCGTGTTTTTAAAACGCTCAGTTTGAATCAATCTAGCCTCAACCACCACCCGTCTAATATCAGCTGACGATTGGTTATCTTGAGTTTTTTCCAGCTCATTAAAACTCAAACGAGGCACATCCAAATATAAATCTATTCTGTCCAAAATCGGACCTGACAATTTTCGCCGATACATTGTTAATTGAGAAGCTGTGCAACGGCAAGGCCTCTCTTTGTCTTGCAAAAAACCGCAGGGGCAGGGATTCATAGCTGCCACCAGCATAAATTTAGCTGGAAAAGTCAGGCTACCGGCAGCACGGCTAACTGTCACCACACCATCTTCTAAAGGTTGCCGCAAACTTTCCAAAATCTGACGAGGAAATTCGCCAAACTCATCTAAAAATAAAACACCTCGATGTGCCAAAGACACTTCACCTGGTCTAGGCCAAGCACCACCACCAACTATAGCTACCGCTGAGGCACTATGATGTGGCGAGCGAAAAGGCCTGGAGCTTACTAAAAATTTTTGCCCAGATAATTCACCGGCGACACTATAAATTTTAGTTAATTCCAAAGCCTCAATCAAACTTAAATTGGGTAAAATTGACGGTAAGGCTCTAGCTAACATGGTTTTGCCAGAGCCCGGTGAACCAGACATTAAAATATTATGATTACCGGCAGCAGCCAAAGTTAAAGCTCGCTTGGCATGCTGTTGACCGGCGATTTCTTTAAAATCGGTGCTAGCTGTTTGAATGTCAAAATTAAATTCCTTAGTGGCTTGAGGACTAATCAGCTCTCTACCTATTAAATGGTTTATTAGCTGTCTTAAATTTTTAAGACCAAAAACTTTTATACCTTCAATTACTCCGGCTTCTTTGGCATTGGCCTCTGGCACAAATAAATTTTCAATACCTAAATCTTTGGCCTGACAAGCAATCGGCAAAGCACCACAAACCGGTCTTAACTCGCCACTTAAAGCCAGCTCTCCCAAAAACCAGCTACGACTTAAATCAAGCGAAGCCAAACCGCTCTTACCTAAGGCTGTTAAAACACTTAAAGCGATTGGTAAATCATAAATCGGCCCGTGCTTTTTTAAATTTGCCGGCGCCAAATTAACCGTCACTTTAAGACGAGGAAAATCAAATTGTGAATTTTTAATGGCGCTACGCACCCGCTCTCTGGATTCAGAAATAGCCGCATCAGGCAAACCAACCACACTAAAGGAACCCAATTCTCCTCCACCAATATCAGCTTCAACTTCAACCGCCACTGCCTCCAAGCCCAAAACGGCTGCTGAAAAAATTTTTGCTGGCATGCTTTAATTATAACAGAAAAAAATGTAATAATAAAAACCTTTAACTTTAGCCACAAATTACCTATTGACAAAAAATAATTAAATCATTAAAATAAAAACATAGTTCTTTTTATTTAAAAACACTCTAAGCAGCAGGAGGTTTTATATGTTTAGCTTAAGCAGCAAGCTACCTAGGTATTTTAAAAATTTTTTCAACAAGGAAGAATACGACTTCCTTAAAAAAAATCCCTCATTGGCCAAAGGCGTTGAACTTTTAAAGCAAGAAAAATTAGAAAAACGCCTTCAACATATTAAGATGATTATTCCGAAAATCAAAAAAGCCGGAGCCAGTGCCGATTATCTCAAAGAAAAACCAATCGGCCCCAAAGCTGATTGTCGCTTGATTGAAGAGCTAAAAGTTGTTCAATCAACCATAAGCGATGACATTGATTTTAGAGACATAGGCTTAACGGAAGAAAATTTCCAAAGCATTGTCTCAAAAATTAAAGATTTGGCCCTAGAGTTTGCTATTAAGCAAGCAGACTCTAAAGAAGAAAAAAACTTCATAAAATTGGCCGAAGAAAACAATCTTATCTCCTTAGAAGAAAACGAAGGCATTGATAATGACTTTATTTCTTTATTAGCAGCGAGCCCAAACAGAAGAACATCTAATCACTACAATTTTGATGATGATGTTCCAAAAACCAGCTTTGCCTTTTATCTAGAAAGATGAGGCAAAAAAAATTAAAAAAACGGGATAAAAATCCCGTTTTCTTTTTGTCTAAAATCAATTAACGGTCTCGTCTAGGGGCACGACCACCGCGATCAAAACTGCGACCATTGCCGTTACCGTTGCGATCGTTAAAACGTGGTCTGGAAGCAAAACCACTGCCGTCATCTTTGCCCTTTTCATCTTTCCAAAGAGGCTCGTTTTCCACTAAGCCTTTCATGGTCAAGTTAATTCTGCCCTTCTCGTCAATCTCTTTAACCTTAACCGTCACTGTGTCGCCAATCTTGGCAAATTTATCTGGTGTGGAGACTCTATAAGGTGCCATCTCACTAACATGCACCATGCCATCACGACCACCAGGCAAACCAACAAACATACCAAAGTCCAACATGTTGATAATCTTGCCGGTAAAAGTTTCACCTGGCTTAAACTCACGAACAATATCTTTAACCCACTGGATAGCCTTAGCTGTTTTTTCAGCATCAATACCACAAATCATTACCAAGCCGTCATCTTCAATATCGATAGAGACTTCACAAACAGCAATAATCTCATTAATCACCTTACCACCAGTACCAATAACTTCGCGAATCTTTTCGGGATTGATATAAAAGCTGGTAATGCGTGGCGCATAAGGCGACAAGTCAGCTCGTGGCGCTGGCAAAGCTTTAGTAATCACTCCTAAAATTTGATTAATAGCTTCTCGACCTTGTTTTAAAGTCTGATCAATAATCTCTTTAGTTAAACCATCGGTCTTGGTGTCGAGCTGGATAGCAGTAAGACCTTTGTCTGTAGCAGTAATCTTAAAATCCATACCACCTTCACCGTCTTCTAGGTCCTGAATATCGGTTAAAACTTGCCACTTGCTCATATCATGATTAGAGGCCAGGCCCATAGCAATACCAGCCACCGGTTTAGCAATCGGCACACCGGCATCCATCAAGGCCAAACTAGAACCGCAAGTTGAAGCCATAGACGAGGAGCCATTGGAACCTAAAGTTTCACTGACCACGCGAATAGTATAAGGAAAATCTTCCAACTTTGGCAAAACCGGCATCAAGGCTTTTTCTGCTAAAGCACCATGACCGATTTCTCTGGGACCAGCACCGCCACGATTAGGACGAGCTTCGCCAGTAGCAAAGGATGGAAAATAATAATGATGAATATAACGTTTGTCACTGCGACCCTCAACACTTTCCAATGATTGTTTATCGCCGGCCGGACCCAAAGTGACCACCGACAAAACTTGCGTTTCACCGCGACTAAACAAACCAGAACCGTGCGGACGTGGTAAAATCGCCACATCAGCCAACAAATCCCTGATTTCATTCAACTGACGACCATCAACGCGTTTATTTTCAGACAAGATAGCGCGAGTCACTTCAGCCTCCACCATTTCTTCCACCAAAACTTTAATAGCCTTATCAACAATTTCAGTGGCAATTGACTTCTCCAATAAATGCTCTGTTAATTTATCTTTAATAACATGAACAGCGGCTTTGCGTTCGCTTTTTTTATAATAAGTTTTATCAAACAAAATTTGCGGAATATTTTTATCCAACCAAGCCTTGGCCAAATCAAAAGCAGTTTGTTCAGCTTCTGGTAAAGCGGCACGCTCAGCCTTAGCCACAAAATTTTTCTTAACACCAAAAGCTTCTTGAACTTCTTTAATCAATTCAATAGCCGGCAACAATTCTTTCTGACCCTTCATTATCGCTTCAAACATATCAGCCTCAGTCACCTCATTGGCACCAGCCTCAATCATGATAGTTTTTTTGTCTGTACCAGCCACAATCAAATCCAAGTCGCTTAAAATTCTTTCGGCATAAGTCGGATTAAAAACCAATTTGCCATCGACACGGCCGACACGCACACCGGCGATTGGACCATTCCAATTTATCGGTGACAAAGCCAAAGCAGCACTAGCTGCCACTAAAGCCACAATGTCGTGATCATTGGCCTGATCTACCGACAAAACTGTCGTGGAAACCTGAACAGCGCGAGTACTGGTTTGATCAAACAAAGGTCTAATAGCGCGATCAATCATGCGTCTGGTCAAAACGGTTTCATCAGCCGGTCGACCTTCGCGTTTAATCCACTGTGAGCCCTTAATAATACCAGCGGCATACAATCGTTCTTCCAATTCCACCATTAGCGGAAAAAATCCTTTATCCTCGGCTTTTTCCTTATCTTCCACCGCAGCGGCCAAAATCACGGTGTCGCCATATTGGACAACAACCGAAGCGTCTGCCTGCCAGGCCATTCTGCCTGTCTTAATAGTTAGCGTGCGACCAAGCCATTCACGACTAAAAACTTTTTCTTCATTCATAATTTTCTTGCCTGATCGCTAAATTACAGAACTATGACGTTAATCACAGTACTACATATTTAACGGCCAGGTATTAATTAATTTCAAAATTCAAATTTCCAATGTCAAATCAATAATCAATGTTTAAATTTTAAATTTTAAAATAGTCTGTCATTCCGAATCCTCTTTAGGGGTGAGGAATCCCTTCAACGTATAAATAATGGCGAAGTGATTTTCTCACCCGCCACAGGCGGGTTCGAAATGACAAAGAATAAATTTATTCTTTAAAATTTGGATATTTAAAATTGTTTTGATATTGGAAATTTGGACTTTGGATTTTATAACAGGTATTTCTTGTTTTCACTCAAATTAATAAAATCGTCAGCTTCTTCCTGAAGCTTAGCCGAGGTGGTTTGTTTAAAAGCCATCACCTCAACCAAACAGCCAGTGGTGTTTTGTAAATAAGCCACTAAAGGTAAATAGTCGCCATCACCAGATACTAAAACCACCACATCTAGCTTGGTTGCCAATTTAATAGCGTCCATGGCAATGCCCACATCCCAATCGGCTTTTTTAGCGCCACCAGCAAAAATCTGCAGATCTTTCATTCTAACCTCAAAACCCTGTTGACTCAAGGCTTCAAAAAAATTAATTTCCTCTTCATTCTCAGCTTTAATCACGTAAGCAATAGCGCGAATCAATTGTCTGCCAGCCACCGCATCTTTTAAAACTTCCTTGAAGTTAACTCTTTTGTGATATAAATTTTTAGCGCTGTGATACATATTAGCCACATCGACCAATACACCCACGCGCTGATTTTTATGTTTTATCATATGATTAAGTTATAAAATTAAAATTAGTTATAATTTGAAGGTTTATAAAACAGTTAAAAAACTTCTTCACTTTCAAATTATAACAATAATTTTACAGATAACCTAATTTAAAAAATTAAATAAACAAGTTTATAAAAAACTTTACAAACTTCAAAACCTTACAAGCTGAATAAAAGCCGGACTAATGCCGGCTTAATTCATTATTATTCTTCTTCGGTTTTTTCTACCTCAACCACTTCCTCTTCTTCATCGACAGCGGCCTCGGCCAATAATTGCTCTTCTTCCAATCTCTTTAATTCTTCGTCTTCAATCATTTTTTTGGCAATTTTTAGTTTTAATTTTACTGCCAAATCCTTAAAGGCCTCTTCATTGTCTTTTTGTAAATACTTTAGCAAGCGACGACGTTCGCCGACCTTGCGCAACAAACCTCGACGAGAGGAAAAATCATGTTTATGTTGTTTCAAGTGATCAGTCAACTCTTTAATTTCTTCTGTCAAAATAGCGATTTGCACCTGAGTTGAACCAGTATCACTGGCATGTACGCGGAATTTATTGATAATCCGCTGTTTAGTTTTTTTGTCTAACATCTTCTTTAGTTCCTGTGTCCGAGAAACGGCTTTAAACCCGCATCCGAGGCCAGGAAAAACATTAATAATTAACAAAAATAGCCTAACATAAAATAAGAAAAAAAGCAACCCTATGTCACGCAACAAACAACAAATAACAAACAACCAGCCGATATTTTTAGATTTTTATACTAAAAATGCTTTATTTTAAGGCTTTATCTTCATGCTTTAATTATTTCTACCAATCTTTTTGCTTACCCTTGTTTGTATCGCCGAATTTGCCAGATAGCAAAGAAAATAGGTTGTTCATTTTGCCTAAAAAGCAAAAGTGTCGTAAAATTAAAAGCGTGTGAGCTTTTATCCCGAACGAATTAATTACCAACCCTATTTAGTCATCCTGAACTTGTTTCAGGATCTCATCACAAGATGCTGATCCGCCGGCTGGCGGATAGCATGACGATTTATTTTTATGGCAAACAATTTAGACAAAAAAATCTTAGACTTTTTGGAATACTTGGAAGTTGATAAAGGCTTGTCACAGGCCACTATTACCAACTATGGTTTTTATTTAAACCGCTTTGCCGACTTTGCCGAAGAACGGGGTGTTAAAATGCCGGAAAAAATTTCCAAAGAAATTGTCCATAAATGGCGCCTGATGCTATCACGCGCTACTGACCGCGATGGCGAAACTCTCAAAAAAAACACCCAAAATTATCACCTCATCGCCTTGCGTGGCTTTTTAAAATATTTAATCAAAAATGACATCAAGACCTTATCACCAGACAAGATTGAATTAGCCAAACAAGAAATGCGCCAAGTTGATTTTTTGGAAGGCTCGGATTTGGAAAAACTTTTAGACGCACCTTTAAACGCTCGCAATCCGGAAATTATCAAATTGCGCGACAAAGCCATTTTAGAATTATTTTTCTCCTCTGGTCTGCGCGTTTCTGAATTAGCTAAGCTCACCCAAGAGCAAATCAACTTAAATAAAGACGAGTTTTCCGTTCGCGGTAAAGGCAAAAAGGTACGCGTAGTTTTTTTGTCGGAACGCGCCCGCCATTACCTTAAAAAATATCTTGATAAACGCCACGACACCAACCCCCATCTGTTTATCGGCCACGACCGCGCCAGCCATGGTGGCGAACAACCAATCACTCCCCGCAGTATCGAACGCTTGGTCAGTAAATACGCCCGTCTAGTCGGCATTATGAAACAAGTGACACCCCACACTCTGCGCCATTCCTATGCCACAGATCTCTTAATGAACGGTGCCGATATCAGAAGCGTCCAATCCATGCTTGGTCATTCCTCCATCACCACCACCCAAGTTTACACCCATATCACCGACCAGCAATTAAGAGATGTTTACAAAGCCTTTCATGGTAAAAGACAACGTAAATAATACTTTAATAAAAAAAGAGGTTGTCATTAATACCAGACAACCCCTTTCTCAAATTTCATAATATAATTCAAGTAATACTACAAAATTTAAGGTTTCAACGTTCGATGTGTAAGAATAAATTCTTACAACTAAATAATACAAAAACCATATACACCTTGTCAACGTTACTTAAATAATTATCAATAAAAAAATAGCTAACAAATATTTTTGACAAAACATTGCTTATCTGTTAAATTGCCTTTTGTGATTCAAATGATGATTTATAAATATTCACGAGCCTGAACGCTCTGCAACATAAATTGTAGGGGCTGGGCTTGTCCCTGCCCGATATCGGTCAGCCACAAGGGCTGACCCTACAAAATTTATTTCTTGCTTTCATAATTTAAAATTGATTGAGCGCCCGTAGTTCAATGGATAGAACACCAGCCTTCTAAGCTGGTTATCTAGGTCCGATTCCTAGCGGGCGTACATATATCAAAATTATATAAAAAAACAAAAACATTTCTTTTTAAGAAGTGTTTTTGTTTGACAAAAAATTATTTTTTTCTATATTTTAATATAAAATAATTCGTTAAAAAAACACGAGAAGAAATAACACCCTTTTCATACAAAACCATGCATTGACATCTAATAATTAATCTTATACTATAATCAATTAATTCGTACTTTTTATTAATTAATGGTGGAGAAACAACATGTGTCTCATTATTGCTCACGGCGATGGTGATGGTGTAATTTCAGCAGCTGTTTTAAAAACTATATATCCGGAAGCTATGGTTACTTTTTCCAAACCGCAACACTTATTAAGACTTTTAGAAGAGCTGGGCGATAATCCAGAAATAACAAAAATATACATAGCTGACATAGGTCTAGACAGGCATAATAGCCGACCAATAGTTGAGTGCGTGCAGCGCCACAAAGATAAAATTAAACTCTGGGTAGACCATCATCACGGCAGTGAAAAACTAATACCCGTTTTAAAAGACAAGTTATTACTAGATGTTAATCAACCAAGCTGTCCAGCTGTTATGGCTATTAACGGTATTAAAGTTTTGCCAAAATGGTTAGAGGCTGCTAATGCCTGCGATCGGCCGCTTGATTATCCAGATAATAGCATCTCATTATTATGGAATCAAGCTTTTCGAGTAATTATTAGCCTGCAGGCACCTAAAGAATTAAGGAAATTACAATACAATTTCTTAGAGTTCCTGCTACATCACAAACACGCTAAGTATCTTGCTAATTTTAGGTCAAGATATGAGCTTATTGCCAAAAACACCTTAGCTACCCTGCCCACCATACAAGATGTCTCCCAAAAAATTGGCTTCGTAAAAATTACACGGCAGACGAAAATAGACAAAAGATTGCTATTTTTAGAAGCTTACAAAAAATACGAAATCCTTATTCTTTGGGAGATGGTCAATGGCAAGCATTTCTTAACCTTGGGCACTAAAAATCAAAAAATTGATTTTTTAAAAATATTTAGCTTAAGTAGCGGTTCACCGTTTCGCGTTAGGTTAAAAGGCAACGTAGACGTTTTAATAGAAATAATTCTTCAACAACTTAACCCCTGGTTAGACCCTGATGAGAGATAATTTATATCTTACAATATTATCTCAATCAGGGTTTTTTATTTTTATAAAATTAACTACGATTTTTCATGGCCACGGCCACTCTCTCAATGGCTAAAGCATAAACCCCCATACGCATAGTGGTTTGATAACGTTCTTTTTCCAACCAAGCCAAGTCAAAAGATTCTTTCATTAATTTTTTCAGTTTGTCATTAACCTCGGCTTCGCTCCAATAATAATTTGAGGCGTTTTGCACTTGTTCAAAATAGCTAACCGCCACACCGCCGGCATTGGCCAAAATATCAGGGACAACTAAAATATTTTTTTCAGCTAAAATTTTATCGGCTTCTGGTGTAATTGGGCCGTTAGCCAATTCCAAAACTAATTTAGCCTTAATTAGATTAACATTGTCGATTGTGATAGAATTTTCCAAAGCCGCTGGAATCAAAATATCAGCCTCCACCGCCAAAATATTATCAACCCTTTGGCCTAAGTCAATTAATTTTTTACCTTCACTCTTTTGTTTGAGTAAATCTGCCACCGCCAAACCGTTGGCATCATAAATAGCGCCGGATGAGTCACTAACTGCCACAATCTTATAGCCGTCAGCTGACAACAATTTGGCCATAGTGCCACCAGCATTACCAAAGCCCATAATCGCTACCGTGGCGTTTTTATCTAAACCGATTTTAAGCGCCGCCTCTTCCAAAACATAAACACCACCCCTAGCTGTGGCCTCACCACGGCCAGCACTGCCACCCAAAGCCAACGGCTTACCGGTAATCATACCGGGTTCATGATGGCCGACAATTTTTTCATATTCGTCCAGCATCCAAGCCATAATCTGTGAATTTGTATAGACATCAGGCGCCGGTATATCAATTCTGTCACCAAGGACTTGATACAAAGCCCGAATATAACCACGGGACAATCTTTCCAATTCGCCTGCCGACAATTCCTTGGGGTTAACAATCACGCCACCCTTACCACCACCCAAAGGCAAATTAACCACAGCTGTTTTCCAAGTCATCCAAGCGCTCAAAGCTTTAACCTCGCTTTCATTAACATCTGGATGAAAACGAATACCACCCTTAAATGGCCCCCTAGCATCATTGAATTGACTACGATAGCCGATAAAAACCTTAGTCTGACCATTATCCATTTTAACCGGAATAGCCACCCGTACCAACCTCTTTGGCTCTTTTAATTGTTCATAAACGGCTTCGTCTAAATTAAGCAAAGCTTTAATTTCAGCCAATTGCTTTAAGGCGTTGCCAAACGGATCATTGATGTTTGCCATAAATTTATTAAATTATTTAATTTATAATTCAAATGCTTCAAATTTGTAATTCGCAATTTTTAATTACTAATACACCCCCAGGGGGTATCTTACAACAAGCCTTTTATTTAGTCAAGTAATCACCTTAGGCTTGCTTAAATAAAAAAAGTCTGCTAAACTAAAAAAACTTAAGAAGTAAAGCTTACGTGAAATCTCAAATGAGCGACGCATTTTTAAATTTTATTTAAAAATTATTTCACGGGGCAGTAAACACATGATGGATGAATTAAACACCATGCCAAGTGAACCGACATCAGAACCGGTTTCCGAACCAACTTTAGATCCGGTTGAGCCGGCCGCTCCGGCACCAGAAATGCCGGCCGAACCAGCCGCAACTCCGGTTGAGGAAGCTCCGGCTGAAGCCATGCCAACTGAGGCTCCGGCTGACAGTGTCATGTAAAATAAAAATCGCCTCCCTAAAAGAGGCGATTTTTTTATTTAAAAAATTAAAATAATTTATCAAATAAAGTAATCCCGCTAAAAACTCCAAAAAAAATAAAAATTAGCCACATGACAACTCGTCGCCAATAAGCTGGCCGAAAGGGTTTTATTAAAGATCTAACATTCAAACGATTAACCAAGCCCACATGGACGAACATAGCGATTGCGTTAATAACCGCTCCCAAAACAATCAAACTCTTAGGCTCATAAAAATTTAAAGCAAACAAACTAATACCAAAAATTATCTGTGCCCAAACAAAACCGTAATAAATTTTAGACAAATTTATTTTATCCACTTTTTGTTTGGTCATTTTTTTCAAAGCCAAATTTTCTGCCATAATTCTAGAGGTTGAGTCAATAATGCCTAATTGAGTTTGAAACAACATAATACCAACCACCAATAAAAACAAACTACCAACCCACGGCGCCAACCTTTGGCCAATCATTATGGCCTCATTAATCACAAACATAATACCCTGACTATTATCAGGTAAGCCATAAGCCGTGGCAAAAGCCAAAAGCATCAGCAAGCACATAGCCAAAAGACCGATAAACCAAAACACACTTAGGTGCTCAATATTAATCAATCGCCACCAAGAATGAAAACGATTTAAATTTTTTTGATTAAGTTCAAATTCTTCACCCGACAATTTAATTGTTTGCTCAGAATTCTTAGAGCGAAACAGACCAGCAATTTTTTGCGAATACTTGCCCATGCCATAGCCCTTCTCTTTAATATAAATTGACTGCGACAAATTTAAATTACCACCGGCACCGGCATAAGCAAAAGCTGCCAAAAAAGTGGCCAAACTAATTTTGGCGGGCAACCAAGTAAAACCTTCACCTCGTCCAACTAAACCACCGAATAAAGCCAAGATATCAGAACCCTTAACTAAAAATAAGGTTAATAAAAAAATAAATGGCACACCCAAAAAAATAATTGTCTTGGTTATTTTTTCCAAAACAGTATAAGCCGTTTTACCAAAAGACAAAATTAAGCCAATAGCCAAGAGCAAGGCAGAAGCCAACCACTTAAACTCAGCCAAACCAAAAAAATAAGCCAAAACTTGAGCGCTGGCCGCCACAATACCCGGCAAACCAAAACCGATAAAGGTTGAAGCAATAAACCAATAGGGTGTCCAACGCCAAAATTTAGCCAAACCAACAAAGACACTCTCACCTTTAACCAAAGCATAACGCTCAATTTCCATATTCATAAAATATTGAAAAGTAATGCCTAAAAAAGCACCCCAAACAATACCCAGACCATAGTTTGACACCAAGTATGGCCACAAAATAACTTCACCAGAGCCCAAACCCAAAGCCAAAATAACAAAACTCGGACCGAGCATTTTATTTAGCGAAATAGCTGAAGGAAATTCTTTAATTTTGTTTAAAATTTTTGCCATAAAACTTGCCTTCTTTTTATTATACAACAAATCAACTGATGACTCAAAAAAATTTGAAATTTTAGACACAAACAGCTAAACTAAACTTATATGAATTACTTATCCGCCTTAATTTTAGGCATAGTTGAGGGCTTAACAGAATTTTTGCCAGTCTCATCAACAGCGCATATGCTGTTGACGGAAAGACTTCTCAACTTAAGCTCTACCGATTTTGTAAAAACCTTTACCATCTCCATTCAGTTGGGAGCAATCTTGGCTGTTTTGGTTTTGTATTGGCGCCAACTCTGGAACGACAAAGCACTTTGGGGGAAAATAATAGCCGCCTTTTTGCCAACCGCCGTTTTAGGCTTGTTGTTTTACAAAATAATCAAAACCTATCTGCTTGAAAATTTACAACTAATCGCCTGGACTTTGTTGATTGGCGGTTTGATTATAATTGTTTTTGAATTAGCAACCAAAAAACATTCTAAAAATTCATCGGCCGTTGATTTCCAAACCATCAGCTACACTCAAGCCACAATTATCGGCCTAGCTCAAGCCGTGGCTTTTATTCCAGGGGTGTCACGCTCAGCTGCTACTATTTTAGGCGGTCTAAGCTTAAAAATTAATCGCCAAACCATCGTCGCCTTTTCTTTTTTATTAGCCATACCAACCATGCTAGCCGCCACTGGCCTTGATCTCTTAAAAAATGCCGGCGGTTTCAACAGCTCCCAAATTGAACTTTGGCTAATTGGCTTTGTCACTTCTTTTGTGGTGGCAATTTTAGTTATTAAAGGCTTTATTAAATTTGTAGCCAAGCACGACTTTATAATTTTTGGCATTTACCGCATCATCTTGGGCTTAATTATTCTTTGGCTATTATAAACGAAGTAAAAAAAACCACCTACTTAAGGCGGTTTTTTGTTTTAATTTATTTTTCAAGAGAAAATGTTGGTTTTAAATTATAAGTCTTAACCATAGTATCGCTTTCCTTGGTCGTGGCCAAACGTAACACACTGGTTTTGCTTTTTAAGGCTACTAAATGACCATCTAGACGACTTGGACTAAATACTAAGGACAGTGCTAAGCCCTCCTGAGTGTCGGCACTAAAATACTGATCAAATAAAAAGTTACCCAACGAATAAAAAATTAATCGTCCCTTATAGCTTTCCATATTTTGAATAACATGTGGATGATGGCCGACTACTAAGTCGGCTCCCTCGTCAATCATTAAATAAGCCAAGCGTTGTTGTTCTTGATTAGCTTGATGTTGATATTCTTGGCCCCAATGGACACTAACCAAAAGCCAGTCACTTTCAGCTTTAGCTTTTTTTATTAAATTTTTTAATGTTTGCTCGTTTACTTTGGCATAAGTCAGACTCAAACTTAAAAAACCAATTTTCAAACCGTTCTTTTCTAAAAACACAACCGAGCCGTCATCAAGCGCACCTTCTTTAACACCAGCAAACTCAAAACCAAGCTTACTTAGATTTTCTCTTGATTCTTTAATGCCACGCTCACCCTGATCATAAAAATGATTATTAGCTAAACCAAAAAAATTAAAACCATAATTTTTTAAAGCGCCGACATTGTCTGGTTTAAAGGCAAAGTCAATTTCCTTAACCGGCGAATAGTAAGCGCCTTGGTTGGTAGCCGGTCCTTCCAAATTACCACCAATAAAATCATAATTTTCAAAAAAATTAGCCGTCTTTAATTGACCCAAAAGAGAATCAAGACCATGTCTGGCAATTAAAGTTTCAATATGACGATCAAGCATTATATCGCCAACTTGTAGTAATTTAAGAGTTGCTTCAATTTTTGGCGCAACTTTAACTTGCCCAGCCTGACTAGTGTTTATAAAAGGCTCTGTTTTAGGTGGCAACAGCCAATAAACAGACAAAACAACCGCCGTTATAGCCAAAAACAAAGCGCCAACAAAATAATAGGTTTTATGACAACAAAATTTCATATAGTTTAATTATAGTTGAAAAATCATTTTACTAAAACACTACTTGACAAAACTAAAAACTTCCGTTAATAATAAAACAAATTGTACATTCAAAAATTTTACAGGAGATAAACATGACATCTAAAAATGGTAAAGACTATTACTCCCTTGAAGAGCTTGAGGTTGAGTTTAAAAATCAGGTCGATCCACTTAATGATTTGCTTAAGCAACTATACCCGATTGAAGATGAAGAATTTGTTATAAAAATCTTTTTTAAGGGACTATCTGAAAGACTTAAAAGAAAATTTGAGAGCAAATCACTAGAAGTAGCTTCTGGTAATTATCCGTTTCTTTTGGTTATTCCCCCTCAAATAGTTTCGCTTAAAGACCAACTAAAAGAATTCTCATTGGTTGTGCCGAAAATAAATCATGGAGGTTCAGGGGCTTTAATTAATTATCCACAATCAATTAGACCGGCTTTCTTTTACTTAATTTTTGATGTTAATGATGGCGGAGACAACAGAGAAACGTCGCCAGACCAACATTATCAAAAAAATTCAAAAAAAGAACCGGCAGACAGGCGATATGATTTTGGATTTTTTGAAGCCTGTAGCCTACTAAGGAAAAATGGGAAACTACTCGATAGCCATAATATAATCCTTGCAGGAGCTAAGTATTTTTCTATGTACTACTATGGTATAGGCAAAGATAAAAATGGCAATAAGGCAATTTTTCAAAACATTCCCTCTAACGCCAATAAATTCTTTGGTATACCCAGCTTCAAAACATATTTGCAATAATTCAAAACCCAGCATTAAAAAAATGCTGGGTTATTTTATTTTATAAAAATTATTTCCTAAGCACCCGACACTCTATAGTTGACAAGCGCCCTTTGGCAAAAAGCTCGTAACCGCCAATCAAGGCTGGTGTTGATAATAAATACCAAAAAACCACATCATCTATGGGGAAAGTTTTGCCACCCAAACTAATCGGCCAAAGATATTGACCAGGCCACCACCAATAACCGAGTTGCAAAGCAATTATTTCATAAACAAAAAAAACTAAACCCAAAATTAAAGTCGGCTTCAAAGCCTGCTTAAGCAAACTCGGCCACCACCAAACAAAAAAGCTTAAAGGGATTAAAAGAATTAAAATTGCCAACTGGTAATAATCAAGTGTAATAACAGATGGCTTAATTTTAAATAAAATTAAAACCATAACAAAAAACAAACCATAAAAAATCGCCAAGCCATAAAGACGTCTAGAAATTTTACTATCCTTATCGCCGACAACAACCAATTCATAAAGCGACAAACCAAGCATAAAGTTAAAAAAGGCAAACAATAAGTTTTCTATTGGCGCTATGCCCCAAAGTCTTGGCAAAATTGAGCTAACATCCCAAGCATTGGCCAAACGCGCCATCAGTTCAAGGGGTGGCGTCATCAACAGCCAACTAACAACCGAAAACCACAAAACCCTGTTTCTTGATTGTTTGAGTTGCCACCAAATTGCCATGGTTGGCACTCCCAAAACAATTATAATTGATAAAAGATAATTTGGTTTAAATAAAATCACCAACAAAAAAACAGCTAGCCAATAAATGACTAGCTTATAAAATAAACTTTTAAATTTATTTTCTTTCATATTACTACATCATCCAACGTAAACTAATTAAAAAGACTCCGACCAAAAAGACAAACCAAGCTTGCCATTTGAGTGTTTTTTGACCACGACGCATTTTTTTAAGAAATAAGGCATATTTATCAGGTGAAATCAAGATAAATAAACCATTTACTAAGGCCATCCAGCCAATCAAGCTAATCACAAATCTAGAATGAATATATGCCCAGTCGCCGTAAAAAATTATTAAGAAAAAACCAATGATTAAAAAAACATAACCGCTAAAATAAATCATGGTAAAATTTTTAACATAGTCATCAAAAATTTTGTTGTAAAACTTGGCGTTAATTAAAACACCTAAACCAATTGATAAATAAATTAAACCCACCAATTGGAATATTTGTAATTCGGTCATACTTTTATTTTATACTATTTTAATTATAGCAAATTTTTTAAAAATCTAAAACAGCAAATAAAAATGTCTTGAAATTACAATAAATTAAAATTTTCCCAGTGGATTTGTTTATTTTTAAAACCACTGGTTAAAAACCGCTTTCTTAAATTTTCCATAAAAGGCTCTGGGCCACAAAGAAAAATATCTTTCTCGCTCAAACTCTGGCTATATTGGCTGATTTGTTCAATACTAATTCTACCCTTGTCTTTTGACGCCCAAACAAAAACTCTAAATTTTTTATTATTGTCGGCTATACTTAAAAGTTCTTTTAATAAAACTGCCTCACTTGAGTCGCTAACACAGTAATACAAATCAACTTCATAATTATCGTCTAAATCTTTAGCCATGCTATAAAATGGCGTAATACCCACACCACCAGCCAACCAGATCTGCTTACTAGACTCGGCTTTTTTGTAAAAAAATCTACCAAAGGGACCTTCAAGCAAAGCTTTGTCGCCAACTTTAAGATTTTTTAAATTGCCAGTATAATCGCCCAACGACTTAACCACTAATTGCACATACAAATCACCAGCTACAGAACAAAGAGAAAAGGGATGAATTTCTTGGCTAACTGCGTCGCTCTTAAAACTGACAAAAATAAATTGCCCGGACTGATATTTCAAAGGTTTGCCTTTAGTGGTTAATTTTATAGAAACTATATTTTGATTTAAAGGCAAAACTTCGGCCACCTCATAATTATAATAATCATTAAACCAGTGGCTTAAAAACGATCTATAAAAACCAGACAGCAAGCCAAGTATCGCCAAGCCCAAAACATAAACTCTTAGAACCAAATCACGAGAGATATCACTGACAATAAAAAAAGTGTGTAAAATCGCCAGTACAAAAACCACCACCATAAACTTATGTGACAGCTTCCATTTAGGGTATTTTATTTTTACAAACAAAGTTAAGATCATCAAAACAATCATCAAAGCCAAGGCCACAATACCATAATTAACCGCCCAGTTGGCGCTTGGCAACAAAAAACTCAAAGCCAAACTAAAAGAAAGCAACCAATATTTATAAGCCAACAGCAAAGGATGCAATAAAAGCAAAACAAAGGCCACCACCCCGAGCTGGTGGTGATTTTTATAAAGCCTATCCAGACCAAAAATATATTTATCCAAAAACTTAAACCGACCACTTAAAATTAAGTTGAGTGAAAACAAAACCATGCCAGCCAAGCCACTAATTTGCCCCAAACTGGTCATAGTCATCTTTAAATTGCCAAATCTAAGAGCTAGAGATTTAAGCAAAAGCCAATTAAGTAAAGGCAGGACTACTAAAATAATAATTAAAATCACCCCTGAATTTTTTTTAAAAAATTTAATCATATAGTTAAAATCATTGATATTATACTACAAAATAAGCCAACTGATAACAACCATTGACATATTTATAAAATTATGTTAAATATAATTAGGTTTTAAACATAATTGTTCTTTTTACATTTTGAATCTTAGGAGGTTTTATGAAGAAAATAACTGTTTCTTTAATTTTATTCTGTTTTTTTGGTCTATTTTCACAATTAAGTTCAGCCGGTGAAGCTGGCGCAGATGTTTCACTTTTGGACATAATGATTCAAAGCGTCAAACAAGACTCTGCTAATCTATCAAAAGACGGTTATAAAATAACCAACATCACATCAGGATGGTTTAAAGGCAAGGAACATTCCTATGCCTATGTCGCTTATTATGGTGGCGGGCATTGCGTTATTCAACTTTCCGGCGACCCGATTATTGCCAAGCAAATACCGGACAGCGTTAGACTGGGAAATGGTTGGCTGGTTAGCGCTAAAAAATCCAAACCTCAACCAACGAAAGAAATTGATTTAATAATGATTATCGGACCAAAAAATTGGCCCCCTAAAAAAGTTGGTGGAGATGCCGAAGCTTACTTTATGCCAGCAGAAAAACAACTCAATCATCACCTTGGTGTTATCCATGGTTTAATTGAAAAACTTTAATGTGATTAAAAATCTCAACAAAAAAACCGCGTTTAACAAAACGCGGTTTTATTTTTTTACCCTTTTATGTCGAAAATATCATCAACAATTTCTTCTATTGCTACCGTTTTAACCGGTTTTAAACCAGGTATTTTTAAAACGGGAAAGGACAATCCTATAAAAAAAGTCACAATTGATTCAATCAGTAAAAACAAAACCAAAGAACTGCTCAAATCATTTGTTTGACTTAATGACTTACCCCAAAAAATAACGGACAGCAAAACAAACAAAGGCGAGCTTAAAAAAAGTACTGTCGGTTTACTATAATTAAAACCGCACCAAAATATCAGCCAGTTATCAATCAACCACAAAGCCATACCTATGCCAATTAAATAAACCATAGCTGTGGTGATTTCATTGTTGGGGCTTAAATAAACACCATAACCAATTGGCAAAACAATAATTATCAGGTTGATAAACATCAACCACAACCGACTTTTGTTGTGTTTTTTCACGATTACCTCTAATTTAAAAAGAACTAAACTTAATTTATTTAATCCTTTAATACCACATTTAGTTTAAAATTTCAAGATTAAAAAAAACCGTAACTTTAACAAAGCTACGGTTAAATAAATTATTTTAAGCAGGCCACTCACCATCATCATCCAACTCTCCAAGGAATTCTTCTAAGGAAACACCCCAAGAATCAAAAGTGGGTGTGTAGGCAACAATAAACCTGCCAGGAATATGAATTCTTTGATAATACAGCTGGGTCACTACGCTGTTTAAATACTCCTCATCAATATCAACTATTTCCAGACATTTTTTTGGTTTTTGATCATGACAGCCTTCAACCAAAACATCTTTGTGAAAAACTATTAAAGAGTGGTCGGACATATTTGTTCCGGTGCCATGACACTCAACGTTTTTTAAAGCCCTAACTATTCTTGGTTTAACCAATTCATATTCTTCAGCTGTCAAACCATACAAATGAATTATCATGATTTCCTCCAATTTATTAAAGAACAAAATTCAATCTAGCTAGCCTTTTATTACCACAATCTTTTAAAAATTTCAAGACCAAACAAAACAACCAGATACATTAAATTATCTTATCTGCAAAACTAATATATTTTATTTTTTCTCATTATCCTCTCTTGTTCCGAAATAAATAGCTACACCGGCCAAACAAATAAAAATTAGAAGCCCTATCAAAACCATCATATTGGTAATTTAATATTTATTTTGGGGTCTTGCCTAGAAGATCTTAGGTCGATAAACATCAAGCTTAATAAAATCAAGGGGTTTAAACAGTTTAAACAATAAAGACACTTGTCATGGCGATCCGCCCGGGGCGGAGTGGCCATCTCGTGTTTTTACGGGATTGCCACTCCGCCCCGCCTGGGCGGGAGCGGATCGCCATGACAAAATCTTCTGGGCAAGACCCTTATTTTAATTTTTTATAGCTTCAACCGCTAAGCTTTCAAGTGGCAAACCTTGATATTGTTTTTTACTAATCTCTTTATTTTCACTCAAAACATTAACTTCAAATCCAGCTTTTTTTATAATTTCCAGATAATCATCTTTCAACAAAGCGCCACCCACACAACCGGCAATAAGCGCTTCGTCATTTTTTTGTTCTACTGACAAATCGCCCAACAAGACAATATCGGAAAGATATATCCTGCCTCCGACTCGCAAAACCCTGAAAGCCTCTTTAAAAACTTTCAATTTATCGGGAGCCAAGTTTATAACACAATTACTAATAATAACATCAACCGAATTGTCATCAAGCGGTAAGCTTTCAATATCACCCAATTTAAACTCAACATTATTGTAATTATATTTTTCAGCGTTCTTTTTGGCCACCGCGATCATTTCTTCAGTCATATCAACACCAATAACCTTGCCGGTTGCACCAACTTTTTTTGCCACAAGAAAAGCGTCAAAACCAGCTCCGCTACCCAAGTCCAAAACCACATCACCCTCCTTAACTTTGCCCAAGGCCGTCGGGTTGCCACAACCAAGACCAAGATTGGCCTCTGGCACAGCATTCATTTCTTCATCTGAGTAACCGATGCTCTTAGAAATAGCTTGGGCACTTTTACAGCCACAACCACAGCCAGACTGCGTTTTGGCTATATCAGCATAACTCTTTTTCACAATATCTTTAACTTTGTCTTGTTCCATATAGTTGTCTTTAATTTATTAAGTCAATTTACTATATCAAAAAATCGCCATTTAGGCGACTTTTTTAAAATGCGGAGCGGACGGGACTCGAACCCGCGACCTCCTGCGTGACAGGCAGGCGTTCTAACCAGCTGAACTACCGCTCCAAATTTTTATTTCATTGACTAAGAAAAAAGATAACAAATGTCTTTTGTTATCACAAGCCATCTTAAACTAAAAATAGACTTTTGTCAAATTTTTTACAACAATTACTTCTTCTTAAAATACCAGATGCCCACGCCAATCATAATCACCAAAGACAGCAACCAAGCATAGATGGTCCAATTGATAAAAGTGGTAAATAATAAAATTGAAATACTGATAATCGCCAAAATCTCCTCTTTGCTTAAATCGATTTTATTGTTTTTTTTCATAGATTAAATTTATCCCTCTTTTTTAAATATAAATTAATCTCGCGCTTGGAAAAAATCACAATGTGCTGTTGGTGGCACCTGCGCCTTGGCCTCAGAGCAATAACAATCAGCCTTATTAAAACTGGTGCATTGTTTACATTGATTATCTGGGTTGTCCCAGTCCTCTTTAAAATCTGCTTCAATTTCGTGTGACATATTTTAAGCGCTTAAAAATTTTAATAATTCATAAACCAAAATAGCTGGCCAAACTATGGCTTTAAGTATACCCAAAACGCCAAGCCAAAAAGAGCTTGCTTGTTGAATATAAAAAATTAAAGCGCCAACAAAGGCTAGGCCGTAAACACCGCTGGCTGTACCAGCAACTTTTGCATCTTTAGACATATTGATTATTTAAATTTAATTTGGCGGAGGCGAGAGGATTCGAACCCCTGATACCTGTTAAGGTATAACGCTTTTCGAGAGCGCCCTATTCAACCACTCTAGCACGCCTCCAAATAACTCTTTAGTAAATACTTTCTTCTTTCTCTTCCTTGGCCTGATTTTAAAAACACTTCCTCGGTCATAGCATCTTTTTTATTGCTAAAAGCAAAATAATATATAAACCTCCATAATCCGCCTCTTTATGAATTATACAAACTTAATACATAGACCCTATTGGTGCGCCTCCAACCTTCTAATCTTATTTGCCAATCAAAGTAATAAAAACCAATACTAAGATAATAAACAAATACAGCAAAGTCAAGCCAAAGTGTTTTATGGCTTGTTGTTTTTTACCATCCCAATAAAGCATTATTGGCCTGCCCAAAACCAAAGCACCAGTAATAGTCGCTGACAAAACAAACAACAACAAAAAAGCCATAGGCCCGATAATATTGTCCATTTGACCAAAAATTTTACTGGCATTGGACATTAGCCAAGCCACCAAAGACACATAAACAGCTGTGCCTAAAGCATTAGCCAAAGAGCTTTTTAGAAAATTTTTCATATTGTTTAATTATTGCCCCAATGGGGTATTTATGAAGCTTTATTTTTATTCCAAGTATTCAGCAAACCCATCATAGCCACAAGCAACCAAAACATCACCGCCAAATCATTTTTAAAATATGGCACATCAACCAAACCCTGCACCACTATAGCTGTTGTGGCTGTTAGCAAACCCAAAACCACATAATGATCACTAAATTTAGAAGAAAAAGCCCACCAATTTTTTAGACCAATCAGCCAATATTTAATTATCAGCCAAACAAACAACAGCGCCCCCAAAAGCCCCAGCTCACTCCAAAAATTCAAAATTATATTATGCGGATAAAGGTAAATCTCCACCGGTTGCCAATGAGTTTTTCTATATTCGTCGTTAAAGACTGTATGACGATAAAAGTCTGGATCATGATCCTTGTTAAAAAAGATGCCCTCTTGATGAAATGGCAAAACCGCCGTTTGATAACCATTTAAACCAGCGCCCCAGAACCAACGATTATCCTGACTTAGCATCTGCCAGGTTTCTCGCCATTGCTGTTTTCTGATTTCGCCAGACAAATTTTTTAAAGCCAGCTGATCACTTACATACAAATTTAGCTTTGGTATAAAATAAATCGTTGCCAATAAACAAATACCCAAAGATAAAGTAATGATAGCGATTTTTTTATTAGCCAAAAGACCAAACAAAGCACCAGCCACCGCCAAAGCAATTAAAGCGCCATCGCTCCTGGCAAAAACAATTGCTAAAACAGCTACCACGGCTGTTAAAAAATAATAACCTAATTTTATTGTCTTAAAACGACTATCTACTTGACGCTCCTCAGATAATACCCAAGCTATCATGAGCATAATTATTGGCGCCAAATAAAGTCCTAAAGCATTGGAGTATTCAAAGATAGAAGTCGCTCTACCCTGCAACGACCAAATTGGGTTTAAAAAATTCATATCAACAAATTGTTGATACCAAGCCACAGCCGACACACCAATAGCCGACAAGCTAAGCGGAAAAATTATCTTTTTAAAATTTTTGTCAGGACCAATTACATTAAACACCACCAAGAAAAAAAGTATTGGCTCAAGAAAATAAGCCCGCCACAAACCAATAGCTGAAAAACTAAAATGGCTAACACCAACCGCCATCACAGAAATAACCAACAAAATTAAAATTTCCAAAGAAAATGGATAAGGTCTGATTATTCGTCCTGAGTGCCAATTATTAGCCACTCCTTGGCTTAGTTTTTTCCAATGGCCAAGCAACCAAGACAAAACACAGCTTAAAATCATTATCTCCAACCAAGTCGTCGGCAAACCAAATAAATCAAATCTAATCAAATAGCTTGGTAGCAGGGCAATTGTTGTCATAACCGCCCAATCTAAGCGTTTGTAGGCTATAACAAAAAAAACTATAGCCAAAAATAACCAAAACCACATCATAATTAAAATTTACTTTTTTTAATTATACCACTTAAAATCAGCCTTTGCTATTATGAAGCGACTTGACTAAACTTATTTTTTCAAGTTATAATAAGTCCGACTAGAAAACCTAGTAATTTTTTAATTTTTATAAAAACCATATGGTTCAAATGAAAAGGCATACATCCAGCGCCAAAAACAAACGACGCTCTCACCTTGCCCTTAAGCCGAAAGCTCTAAATAAATGCCCAAAATGTGGCAAAGCAACTGAGCCACACACAGCTTGCAGGTTCTGTGGCACTTACAAGACAAAGCAGGTAATTAAAACTAAAACCAAAAAAACCGCTAAAAAATAAATATTTATAGCTTTTTACGGCTTTTGGCCAAAAATTAGCTTGTTATAAATATGGCTAACAGACACCTTTCTCGGACTATCGCCATGCAAACCCTGTTTGCTTGGGATTTCAACGAAAAAGATTCCAGCAATATAGACAGCATTATCAAGGACAATTTCGAACAATTTGCTCCTGATTTTGATGATCATGGTTTTGCTGAAAAGTTGGTTCGCGGTGTTTTAGACAATTTAGACGCTATTGATAAATACATCATTAAATATGCCACTGAGTGGCCATTGGAACAAATCACCAATGTTGACAGAAATGTTTTGCGTCTGGGCATTTTTGAATTAATTTTTGAAGAAAATATTCCGGCCAAGGTGGCCATTAATGAGGCTATTGAAATCGCCAAAGCTTTTGGCGGTGATGCTTCTGGCAAATTCGTTAATGGTGTTTTAGGCGCCATTTACAAAGAAATTCCTATGAAAGAAGTTGATAAAAAAGATTTGGAGAAAAAAGAAAGTCAAAATGAAGCTCCAGAACCCCAAACAACTGCTTAAAATAATGCTATGGATAATTTTAAAAAATTAGAAACTAAACTTGGTTATACTTTCGTTAATAAAGATCTGCTTAAACAGGCCTTGGTGCACCGATCTTTTCTTAACGAAAATCCCAGCTTTAATTTGGGGCACAACGAACGTTTAGAATTTTTAGGTGATGCTGTTTTGGAAATTATTGTCACCGAATTTCTTTATCATACTTATCCTGACAAGCCAGAAGGTGAACTAACCGATTGGCGAGCCAGCTTGGTTAATGCCAAAATGCTGTCCCAAGTCGCCTATGGCTTAGACATTGAAGATCACTTGTTTTTATCACGAGGTGAAGCCAAAGACAAAAATACCAAAGCCAGACAAATTATTTTAGCCAATGCTATTGAAGCCATTATTGGTTCTATTTATCTTGATGGTGGTAGTGAACCGGCTAAAGACTTTATTGCCAAAAATATTTTAAATCATTTGGAAGAAATTTTAAGCCTTGGCTTGCATCATGATCCAAAATCTCGTTTTCAAGAAAAATCACAAGAGCTATTTTGTATCACTCCTCGCTATGAAGTTTTCAGAGAATATGGGCCTGATCATGACAAGATGTTTGAAGTCGGTTTGTATATCGACAACGAATTAATAGCCACCGGCAATGGCTCATCAAAACACGAAGCCCAATTTGACGCCGCCAGCAAAGGCTTAGCTAAAAAGGGCTGGTAAATTAAATTTTTAAATCTTATAATTAGTTTGAAATAGACAAAACCATATGGACGCCCAAACTTTAAACAAAATCAAGGAGGAACTCTTAAAACGCAAAGACAACATTGAAAAAGAGTTGGCAAGTTTTGCCGAGAAAACAGACGCTGAAAAAAACGAGTATATTTCACGCTTTCCTCAATATGGCGATGAAAGTGACGAAAATGCTCAAGAGGTTAATCAATACACAACCAACCTAGAAGCCGAACGCATCTTGGAAAAAAATCTCAAAGACATCAACGGCTCACTTAAAAAAATCGACAAAGGCGGATACGGTATTTGCAAATACTGTGGCAAGGAAATTGAAGTCAAACGATTAATGATTCGCCCCGATTCCAGTGCTTGTGTTAGTTGCAAGCGCAACCTGCAAAATCAAAAATAATGTTTAAAAACTTTAGCCAACAAAACTACAAAAAAATGGCCTATCTTCATCTGATTGCCATTTTTTTTGTGGTTGTTGATAGATTGTTAAAAACTTGGGCGCAAATTACCAAACCAATTTCTGATAATATTTTTGGGCTAAATTATAGCTTCAATGCCAACTTGGCGTTTTCTCTACCACTCAAACAAATACTAATCCTAAGCTCATCTGGTTTAATTATTGTTTGTTTGTGGCTTTATTATTTTAAATTGATTAAACAAGGAAAATTAACGGCTGGTTATTTAAGTATTTTAATTTTGGGCGCCCTAAGTAATTATTTTGACCGTCTGGCCTATGGTGGAGTGCTTGATTATTTTAATTTTGCTTATTTGTTTATTTTTAATTTAGCTGATGTGGCGATTTTACTTGGTCTTGGTGGCTGGTTTTTTGTGGAAATTATTCACCTCAATAATTCTACCACCAGCTCTGGCCAAGACAAACTTTAAATAAATAGTTTCTTTTCCTAGTTGTTTGGCGACTTTATCAGCCCATTCAATTACCACCACACTGTTTTTATCTTGAAAATCTGTCCAACCAATATTAGACAAATCAATAGCCTCACCCAAACGATAGGCATCAATGTGCACCAAATTTTTAATAGTTTGGTGTTTTGTTTTATAGACTTTCATTACCACAAAAGTCGGACTGGTCACCCGATCCTTAACACCCAAAGCCTTAGCTAAACTTTGGGTAAAGGTAGTTTTGCCGGCACCCAACTCGCCAATCAAAGCCAAAACTTCACCACCTCGTAAATTTTTAGCCAGATCTTTAGCCAAATCGCCAGTCTGCTTAATTGATTTAGAAATATATTTCATATAACTATATTTTAATTAAAAAAAAGCGGTTGTCAATAAAGTCAGCCGCTTTAGCTTTTTTAAGTTTCAAAAGACAATTCCAAATATTTACTCTGCCTGGGGCATTTCTTGCAAATTTTATATACTATTCTTTGTCTTTAAGATCAAACAAAGAAGGATCTAAAGATTCTTTTTTGATAGTATACAAAACTTTTTTTGGTTTATCAGGATCAGGTAATGGCAATTTAGACGGTCTATCATACTCTCTGTCAAAAATATTCTCCGGACCATCAAACAAAAAAGCTTCTAATTCCCAAATATTTAGATACGCCGAGCGACTAAACATAAATTCTCCTTATTAATTATAAATCAAAATATTTGTAAGTAATCGTACCATCAGTCACATTAACAACAATTTCATAAGCAACGCCCTCACTGTCAAATTTTTTTAAACTAACAATTTCTACTTGGCTTTCTACGGCTGTTAAAAGCTCTTCTTCGGTTATCAATTCATTAGCTTTCAACTTTTTTTGATCGCAAGGATATTCATAAAAAAGCCTGTTATCAACAAGCTTAACTTTATAGATAAAGTCATCGTTCACTTCATTGTCACTATAAGAACTATTTGCGCTAGCCCTGTTTTTTATCGTATAAGCTAGCTCATCTTTGGACATTAAGGTTTCATCTCTATCAGTAATCCCCAAAAATCCTTGCAGATCTCGCATATCATTAAGTTTGTCTGTCTTAAACATAAACCCCTCTTTTTATTTTAAAAGAACTAAAAATCATCAATTTTCTTATATTTTTAGTCTAAAACAATTATTTAACAATAACAAGACAAGACTCTTTACAAATGTTTTAAAAAATGTTAACCTTTTATCATTAATAATTAAAATTTAAAATTTTTCTGTATGCCAAATAAGAAATCAGCCATGAAAGAGTTGCGCAAGGGTCAAGCTAGAGCCAAACGCAATGAACAAGTTATGTCTGGCATTAAAAAGTTGCGTAAGCAATCTCTTAAAGCTGTTTTAGCCAAAGATACTCAAGCCAAGGAGCTGGTAGTCAAAACTATGAAAGCTTTAGATAAGGCCGCTGGCAAGGGTATTATTAAAAAAAATACCGCCTCCAGAACCAAATCCAGACTACACAAAAAACTCAATTCAGCCACCAAATAAATTTTGAAAAAGCAACCTCTATAGCAACCTCTATAGATGTTGCTTTTTGTTAACCAAATAAACCGCCAGCGTCAGCCACCGAGTACGCCTGCCTACTGGTAAGCAGATTTGAAGGCGGAGACCATGACCACGCTGTTTAATGGCTAAGTTTATTTTATAGATAAAACTTCTCTACTCTATCATCCTTGTTCGCGACCACCCCCAACTCTGTCATCCTAAGTCACTGCCACTCCCAACTCTATCATCCTTGTTCGCGACCACCCCAACTCTGTCATCCTAAGTCGCGACCACCCCAACTCTGTCATCCTTGTTCGCGACCACCCCAACTCTGTCATCCTAAGTCGCGACCACCCCCAACTCTGTCATCCCGGGCCGCGACCCGGGATCCAGGAGTTAATCTGTGCAGACGTGGAGTCTATTGATTCTCGTTAGTCCTATCTAACCCTAGATTCCGGCTCGCGGGCCGGAATGACGGATGATATAGCGGGCCGGAATGACAAAGAAAATAAAGTAAATCTTACAACCAAACGAATCAGCCGACTTCGTCGGCCAAACAAATACCGCCAGCGTTTTAGCTGGCGGTATGTTTATTTTTAAATTTTCGCCAAAAGCAAGTCCATCATTAGTGGCGTTGGTAATTTACCGGTTTTGTAATTATAATCCATTCTAACCAAAGCTGTTAAAAGGGCTTTTAAGCTGGCTGAGTTAAAATTACGCGCTTGATTAATGCTTTTTTGCAAAACATAGGGGTGCAGTTTCATAGCTTGAGCAATTTTTTTAGCATCAAAGCCATTATCCAAGGCCGAGCGCACTGCCAATAATATTTTAACTTGCCGACCCAACATAGTCATCAAATAAACATCGTTTTGCCCTTGTCTTAATTGATCCTCCAACAAAGCCAAGGCCAGGGCTTTATTTTTGTTGCCGATAGCGTCAGTTAAAGCAAAGATTTTTTCTTCAGACTGACCTTGCACCATAGCTAAAACCGTTTCGGCTTTAATAATTTTATTATCCGGCTCAAGCGCCGACTGATAATGAACTAATTTGTTTAGCTCATTGTTAAGCGCCCACAAATCTCCGCCCAGCATAGAGCTCAACATCTGCGTCGCTTTATAATCAATACTAAAACCAACCTTAGAAAGTCTTTCCTTGAGCCAAGTAGCCAGCTCCTGACCATTAAGCGGGGCGAAATATTGAGCATGAGCCGTAGTCAATAAAAAATCAAACCAATTTTTTTGAGACTTATTCAAAGGCTTAGTATTTTCACCAACCACCAACTGGGCTTCATTTTTTTTGTCCATGGTTATTTGTGGCTCATAAAAAAGCAAAATATTCTCTTGCGATTTGGCGTTATCAGTTAAATAAGTTGTTATGGCTGACAAAAAATCTTTATTTTTATTGAGTAAGGTTTTTTCCATCAGCAAAAATCGGCGACGAGCAAACAAAGAATTAGCCGACACTAGCTCGTGAAATTTTTCCAAATTTAAATCATCGCCAGACAGCTCAATCAAGCTACTACCGCTTTGATCAACTTCTCGCAAAAATTTATCTTTCAATTCTCTAATTTTTTCTTTGGCCCGAAAATCATCCGGACCATATATAAAAAATATCATAATCGTCCCATTAAATACCCCTGGCCTCACTTTGATCGGTTGGTGTAGTTGAGCGACCTGGCAAACGGTGTTTTAAATATTGCCACAACCTGATAACTTCCGGACTGCCAAAGCGCCAACAAATCAAAATATAAACCATTATGCCAACCCCTGAAGCCACACCAGCTTGCAAAAAGACTCCCCAAAATCTATCCATATCAACAATAGAACCCAACACTTGCTTGATTGTTTGAATAACTACAGCGCAGGCCATGGCTGCCAAAGAAAATTTTAACAGCCAAACAATCGTATATTTTTCATTCAAATTGCCGATCTCTATTTTTAAAACCACAGCCAAAGCAATAAAATTAATAATTGATGACAAAGAAAAAGCCAAGGCCAAGCCGGCCACACCCCAAAGCCTGCCAAAATATAAAGACAATATAACATTAGCCACTGTTGATATCAAACCCACATAAAAAGGTGTTTTGGAATCATGACGAGCATAAAAAACTCTGGTCAATAAAGGAATTAAGGCTTGGGCAAAAAAGGAAATGGCAAAAAACGATAAACTATTGGTGGTCAAAATCGTCGCCTGCCAATCAAACTGGCCACTACCCAAAATCAAACGCACGATTTGCGCCCGAAGCAACAAGAAAACAACTGTGGCCGGAATAATAAAAAACAAAATTTGACGCACCGAGCTACTCAAACGCTTAACTAAATTTTCTTTGTTAAAAGCATTGGCTGATAAGGCGGGGAAAACGGCGATAGCAAAAGAAATGCCAAAAATACCAACAGGAAAGGACTGTAAATTGTTAGCTAAATTAAAAACCGACAAAGAACCACTATCCAAAGTTGAAGCAATAATTGTCACTACTAACAAATTTATTTGGTTGATAGCCAGCGACAGAGTTCTGGCTGTCATCATTTTTAAAATCAAACGAACGCTTTTGTCTCGCCAATCAGCCATAAACTGATAGCGCCAACCGAGCTGTCTAACCGCCGGCAACTGCACCAAGGCGTGCAAGACCGAGCCCAAGACCACGCCCCAAGCCAAGCCGGCCACACCCCAACGAGGCGCTAAAAAATAAGCGCCGGCAATAATACCCAAATTATAAAATAAGGGCGACATGGAATAAGCAAAAAACCGCTTCATTGACTGCAAAATACCGCCAAGCACACTGGACAAACCCAAAAGCAAAGGCGACAAAAACATAATTCTGGTTAAGGCTATGGTTTGTTGCAATTTTTCTCCACTAAAACCAGGCGTAGCTAATTTCATTATCCAAGGTGCAAAAATAATTCCCAAAACCAGCAAAACCATCATGGCCAAACCCAAAAGATTGATAATATTGTTGGCCAAACGCCAAGCTTCTTTTTTATCATCTTTGTCGTCGCCCAATAAATTAGTAAAAGCCGGTATAAAACCAGCTGACAAAGCGCCCAAAACCAATAAATTAAAAATCAAGTCAGGAATACGAAAAGCCGCATAATAAACATCTAAAGTATCACCGGCGCCGAAAGTTCCGGCTAAAATTCTATCACGCACCACACCCAACAGACGGCTTAAAAATGAAGATGTGCCAACTAAAAAAGCGGCAGCTGTCACACTGTCAATTGATCGATAGAATATTTTTTTCATCATATTTAAAGTAAACTTTTACCGGTCATTTTTTCGGGAATCTCTATACCCAAAATCTTTAAAATTGTCGGCGCCACATCCGCCAAACTGCCACTCGGCTTAAGCGAACTCAATTCACCAAGATCCCCATCACCCATACCCAAATTATACCCCTCAAAGCTACGGCCGACAATAACCAAAGGTACAGGGTTGTTTGTATGTTCTTTAGCCACCTCCTCCAATTGCCAATTAATCATAGCTTCAGCATTGCCGTGATCGGCCGTAATCAAGGCCAAACCACCCAACTCAACAATTCTCTTAACCAAAATTTTTAAATTCTTATCAACAGCTTCCACCGCCTTAATCGTCGCCTTCAAATCACCGCTATGACCAACCATGTCGGCGTTAGCAAAATTTATAGTTATAAAATCATAAGCTCCTTGATTGATTTTGTTTAAAGCTGTTTCTGTTAAAACTTCAGCTGACATGGCCGGCACTTCAGCATAATTAGCCACCTGCGGTGAGGGAATTAAAACTCGTTCCTCGCCCGACCAAGCTTCTTCACGGCCACCATTAAAAAAATAAGTGACATGAGCGTATTTTTCAGTTTCGGCAATTCTTAATTGTTTTTGTCCGGCCTTGGCAATCATCTCGCCTAAACCGTCTTTTATTGGCTCCTTATTAAAAACTATTTCTGCTTTTAAATCACTTTCATATTCAGTCATGGTTACCAAATGCAAATTGTTTATTTTTTTTCTATCAAATTTATCAAAACCGCTTTCAACCAGAGCTTTGGCCAGCTGTCGACTACGATCAGCTCTAAAATTAAAAAAAACAACAGCGTCATTATCCTTAATCAGCCCCTTGGCTTTGTTGGTTTTATCAACAATCACTGTCGGCAAAAATTCTTCATCATAAATTTTTTGGTCATAGCTTTTTTTGATAGCCTTGATTGTCTCACCTGAACGCTCGCCCTTAGCCTCGGTTAGCAAACGATAGGTTGCCTCGGTTCTGTCCCAGCGATGATCACGATCCATAGCATAAAAACGACCAATCAAACTAGCCACTTCACCTATGCCAATTTTTTTCATAGCTTCTTCCAATTTACTCACATAAGCCAAGGCACTGCTTCTGGGGGTGTCTCGACCATCTAAAATAGCGTGGACATAAACTCGCGCCACCTTTTTTCTTTTAGCCAATTCCAAAACCGCCAGCAAGTGCTCAAGACTGGAATGCACCAAGCCCTCCGACACCAAGCCAACCAAATGCAAATCACTGTTGTATTTTTTGAGATGCTTAAAAGTCTGCAACCAAACCGGTAGCTTGAAAAAGCTTTTATCAGTAATAGCCTGATTAATTCTCTCCAAACCCTGATGACAAATTCGGCCGGCACCCAAAGTCAAATGACCAACCTCACTGTTGCCCATAACCCCTTCTGGCAAACCAACCGCCCGCCCTGAAGCCTTAAGTGTCAAACATGGATACTCATCAACCAAACTACTAAAAAAAGGCGTCTCAGCCAAGCTAACCGCATTACCGTCGCCCGCTGGCGCCACACCCCAGCCGTCAAGAATAATCAAGACAACTGGTCGCCATTTTTTCTTTAAAATATCATCTTTACTCATATTTTTAACTCAAATACCTTAGCATTTTTTTACAAAAAAATCAAAAGCCGTGGAATTCCCCTCTTGAGAGGGGTGGCCCGCTTGGCGAGACGGGGGTATGTTCCCCTCTTGAGAGGGGTGGTCCCGCTAAGCGGGACCGGGGTGTGTAGTCACCCCACCAAACAATCCATTAAAGACGCCCCCTAACCACGACGAACACACCCCAACCCCTCTCAAGAGGGGAATAAAACACTGTTTAAGGCTTTCTATAAATCTTGTTGTTTGTTATTTGTTATTCGTTGCTTGTTATTTATTGCTTGTTGTGTGATTTTATTTAATATTAGCCAAAATTTATATAGCTACCTGTAATGAGCTTGTCTAACTATTGACATTTTTCTTAAAATATGCTATACTTATATATAGACTATTAGTTCATTTTATTTATATACTTAGGAGATTATCATGAAATATTTCTTTTTATTTTTGATATGCCTGGCTATAATAGCTTATGCTATTTTCTTTTGTACAGTAAATACGGATAGCAAAAAAATAAAAACGAAGAAAAACAATGAAATGATTATGTGTGATTTTTATAAAGACGGACACTTAATCAAAACGAATTTATTTGTTTTTGACGACTCATCTATGGATAATATAAGTCCAAATGAAGTTAAAAGTATTAATTTTTCAAAAAGTTTTCTGCCTATTAAGCCGGATTCCATTATTTATTGGCGATTTAAAAAATGTTCTACCGACGTTGACTGGGGCGATATCTCAATATACGAGCCGACACGAACAAATCTCTAAAATCAGGGCTTGTGAAAATTCACAAGCCCACTTATCCTAAGTCGTTAAACCAGAAAGTTTAGCGATTTGAGACAAGTTAAAAATAATTGTTCTTTATATACCTTAGGAGTTAATCATGACTATTGGAAAATTATTCTCACTTATTTTTTTCGGTTGTTGTTTTTTAACCGCATTGATAATATATCTGATGATATATTTCACTGACATTAACGTGGCGTATTTCACTGAACCCAGAATAAGCATTTTTGTAAACATCTGTTTTTTGGTTATTATTAACCTAGCAGCCTCCTCATTGATTTTTGCGTTGATTGTCTTACTTAGGCTTAATAAAAAAGCGCCATAACTACATCTTAACCAGGGCTTGTGAAAATTCGCAAGCCCACCTATCTTAGTCCATAAACAATATAAATTTAATTGTTTTGCGGTTTAAGATAAGTCAAAAGTTCTTTTTATCAATATATACAGGAGTTTAAAATGAATTTATTAACAAATTCACAGGAAACTGGAGCCGAAAAAGGTATTTGGTTAACCTTGGCTATGTTTTCATTTGTTGCCGTCTTTTGTCTAACAGCAAAAACTATCTATGAAAATAATTTTTTCATAATAATTGGCGCCTTACTGTCGATTGTTATACTTGCAGGCACTATAATGCTCATTAAAATCTATCGTCAAAGAACAACCAACAAATTTACGGCCGCAAAAAGACTAACTACTACTTTAATCTTTTCTCCTCTTATTGGTGGTCTGATTGGTCTAGTACTTACACTCGCTTGTAACCATTTCCTAATTAATAGTACTTTTAAGAATGTGCCGATCGAAAATCAAATTTTATGTGCTTTTTTATTTTTATCAACAATAAGCACTGGCTTCTTTGCTAAAATCATGCTTTTTGGAGTTAAAGAAGCCACTTCAAAACCATAATTTAAAAAACCACTTCTTCAAGGAGTGGTTTATTTTTTTCTATTACCAATAATTTAATTGACCAAATCTTGTTCAATCTCAATCAAACGGTTAAGCTTGGCTAAACGCTCACCGCGAGCCAAGGAACCGGCTTTAAAATACTCAACATTAGAAGCCACAGCCAAGTCAGCCAGAAAGCTGTCGTTAGTTTCCTGATCACCTTGGCTTAAAACTACCTGATAATTATGTTCTTGCGCCAGCTTAATCAGCTGGCACGCCTCGCTTAAAGTTGCCAGCTTGGACGGTTTAATAACTATGGTGTTAGCTAAGCGACTTTTTAAATTTTGTCTAAATTTATTTTGATCATTATTAAAAAATTCATCGCCGGCTAAAATTAATTTCTGATTGTCGCCATTAGTTAATCTTCGCCAACCGCTAATATCTGAACCAGCCAGCGGGTCTTCCAAATAAACCAATTCATAGCGCGCTTGCCATTCTTCATACAGGCCGACCAAATTGGCCGACTGCAAGCGACTATGATCAAGTTTAAATAAATAATTACCGCGACCAGATGATAAATATGAGGCGCCAATATCTACACCCAAAGCAAAATCATCACCCCACTTAAAGCCAGCCTCCTGACAAGCTGACATTATCAAATCCATAGCCTCTAAGCTTGAAGTCATATCTGGCGCATAACCACCAAAACTACCCAAGTCGGTATCAAAGCCAGCTTGTTTTAATTTGTCGGCCAGAGAGTGAAAAACTTGCGTTGCCGAATCAACTTTTTGCGCCAATGAAGTTTGATTTTTAGTTAGGGGTATTAATAAAAATTCTTCAAAATCTAAATTGGTGTCGGCATGACGACCACCGTTAAACATATTGAAAATTGGCGTTGGCAAATCATAAAGATCTTCTCTAAAACCATAGGCCAAATTTATTTGCTGATATAATTCTTGACCAACCGTCATGGCCACAGCTCGGTTAACCGCCAAAGAAACAATAAAAGACAGTGGTTGCAAGGCCTCGCTGTCTGTTTGCCAGCCTTCCAGCCACTCATCGGTGCTAGTTGAAGCACTCTCATCTAAATCCAACTCTGCCAAAAATGGTTTAACCGTTTTTTCAAATTTTTTCAAAGCCAATTCAAAAATCTCCGCCAAATCTTTCCTGCTAAAATCATCATCAGCCAAAACCGCGCTGGCAAAAACCTTTTTGTCACCGCTTAACCACAGCTTCAAACCCAAAGACGGCCAACCGTCACCGTTATAGATCTTATAAATTGTGGCTCTCTTGATTTTAGCCATAAAAATAAATTATTCCCCTCTCGAGAGGGGTGGTCCCGTTTGGCGGGACCGGTGTTTATTCCCCTCTTGAGAGGGGTGCCCCAATCGCAATTGGGGCGGGGTGTGTTACGTATTTTGCACCACCCAATCATCAATAGTTCTTAATACAGAATCAATATCTTTTTTAACAACACTGTCACTAAAATTTAAAATTGATAATCCAAAATACTCCAATCTCTTTTGTCTTTGTTTGTCATAAATTATTTTATCAGCATGAGAAGCGCCATTAATTTCAATTACCAAGTTTAAATCCGGTGCATAAAAATCAACTATATATTCATCAATTGGTTTTTGACGATGAAAGTCAAAACCACGCATTTGTTTATTTTTTAAAAAATTCCACAAAATCACTTCTGATAAAACACCTTGTCGTCTCAACTTTCTAGCCAACTCTTTTAATTTCGGGTTGTAGGGTAAAATTCTTCGTTGCATATAATTACACACCCCTAACCCCTCTCAAGAGGGGAATAATACACACCCCTAACCCCTCTCAAGAGGGGAATAATACACACCAATTTATTTTAATTCCCCTCTTGAGAGGGGTGGTCCCGCGGACGGGACCGGGGTGTGTTTCCTCACGACTCGATATATCTACAAGTAAATCGTAATGTAATTATTTTATCAAACCAATCAAACCAGGCAACTTCTCACCACTCAAATAAGCCAAGCTGGCGCCACCGCCGGTGGACACCCAATCAATATCTTCTTCCATTTTGGTCATTTTCAAAACATCAATGGTTTCACCGCCACCCACCACACCAAAAGCCTTGCCACTGGAACGACTAGCCACAGCTCTGGCCACAAACAGTGTGCCATAACGAGCAGCCTCATCTTCATACAAACCCATGGGGCCGTTCCAAATTAAGGTTTTGGCGCGTTTAATATAGTTGCCGAACAACTTCATAGTTTCCGGACCGATATCAACAATCATTTCGCTAGCCTTAATTTCTTTAGGATGTCGCCAAGCCGTTTTATTGTCTTTAGTTTTAACTACAAAATCTATAGGCAAAACCAATTTCTTTTTTGGCAACTTTTTAGCCAAAGCCACGCCCTCCTTGCTAACCAAAGAACGTCCAACTTTAAAACCGCGCGCCAGCAAAAAATTATTAGCCAAAGCACCACCAATTAAAACATGATTGGCTCGTTTAAGAATATTTTTTATCAAACCAATTTTGGTTTCAATCTTGGCGCCACCCATAACCGCAATCATTGGTCTTAAGGGTTTTAAAATTTTGTTTAAATGAATCACTTCATCAACCAGCAAAGGGCCAGCAAAACTTGGCAAATACTTTTTAATCGCCGAGACCGAAGCATGAGCGCGATGACTAACAGCAAAAGCATTGTTGATATAAATATCAGCCAAGCTAGCTAAATCTTTAGCCAGCTTAATGTCGTTGGTGGTTTCACCCTTATAAAAACGAATATTTTCCAACATAACCACCTGACCCTTTTTTAGACCGGCAATTTTGGTTTTAAGTTTAGCTTCGCCAATAGGTTCGTTAAAAAATAAAACTTTTTTGCCCAAGAGTTTAGCCAATCGCTTGGCAACAATAGCTGTGCTAAATTTGCGTTTGTCAGTCGCACTAAGGGATTTGCCGGGCTTAGGTTTACCCAAGTGAGTTATCAAAACAAGCTTAACCTGCTTTTCAATTAAAAATTTAATAAAATCCAACGATGAGGTTATTTTAAAATCATCTTTTATTTGCAAACCCTGCCTTGGCACATTAAAATCAACTCTAAGCAAAACTGTTTTATTGGCCAGCTTGGTTTTGTTAACTGTTTTTGCTCTCATAATATTTTAAATAAAATATTTATCTTTTTTATAATAGCATATTTTGGTTGGTTATTACAGTACCGCAAAATAAAAAAATAAAATATTATTATAAAATTTTTAACCACAAAACAATCTAATTTAAAATTTTTAATTTAAAATTTAAAAACAATTCTTAATTAACAAATTTTAAAATATTAATTTTTCAATTTTACACTTTAGCCTTAATTATAAAAAAATATAAAAAGGGTTTAGTGTTATTTCCCTCCCCTTACCAAGGGGAGCCTGCCTGCGTACTTCAGGTAGGCAGGGGGTTAGGGTGGGGTCTAGAGGTAAAAAAGACTTAGGTGGTAAATAAAATGACACAGCTCTTAACTCCAGACCCCTCCTTGTTCCTCCCCTAGCTTAGGGGAGGAAACTAATTATAATGTTTAGCTAAAAAAACATCTTAGTGAAAAGTAGATTAAGGCAATTATTACGCTTAATCTTTTAATTAATAAATTAATTTTATAAGCATGTCTTTAAGGGCTACGCTTTTAAAGCTACCAGCGTGCGGGTGCGCTTAGTGGCTAACACTGTCGGTTTATCTGGTTAGCAAAAAAGACAGCCAATAGCTGTCTTTTTTTGAATATATCTTGGGTTGTTTTATGAAAATTATTTTTGTTTTACTGTCCGCTGAAAATAATCGTTGCTTCCTTTTTGTCCTGACCGCGCCAATAACGAATAGTAGCTTTTTGGCCAACCTCGTAGCTGGCCACTACATCGGCCAAATCAAGACCATAGCCGATTTCCTTATCATTAATTGAATAGATTACATCACCTTCTTTAAGACCAGCTGAAAAAGCCGGACTGTTAGCAACGATGGCCACGCCCTTTTTGTCTTTAACGATTAAGGCGCCGGTTGGCTGCTTGTCTTTAATATGATAATCAGAGTTTGAATAATTAACACCTAAAACGGTTTTGCTGGTTTTTTTATTGGCCAAAAGATAATTAATGGCATTAATAATATAATCCACACTAACCAATTGTTTGTCCTTGGTCACCCAACCAACAACCCTGCCAGACAAATCAGTTGCTAAGACGCTATTAATTTCAGGCACTGATAAAGATAATGTTTTAAAAGGCTGGTCGCTTGATAAAATATCATCGCGACGACGAGTTTCGGTTAAAATTGCCGGACTAACTGTTTTTAACCAACTAACCAAAAAAATTGTTTGGCCACGCTTTAGTTCCAAGGCCGGACTAAAACCAGCCACTGGCAAGCTATTAACACTTTTTAGATGAACAAAAGTTAGACCGGAAAATTCGTCAAAAACTAAACGATCCAAGTTGTAAATTTTTTTATCTTTAGTGATAGCCACATAATCATCAGCCTTAACCGAATTGTCTTTATTTTGCCAATTAACCGCCAACCAACCATCGCTGGTAATAATCAAACCGGCAGTTTGATTGCTTAATAGATCATAATTGTTATCGGCTTTCTTTTTAAAAATTCCCACTATCACTCGCTCGGTGGTTTCAATAACTTCCGAGGCTCGATTATCCTGCTCAACCACCACTTGTTTAGCATCTCTAATAACCACTTGTGCCGTTTGACCGTTTAAGTCAGAGATTTTTTTATCCGCCATGTTTCTTAAATTTGATATTTGACCAAACCAATAATTATACAACCAACCACCGCCAATACCACCAATCAAAGACAGACCGATAGCAAAAATCACTAAAATTATTTTAGTTTTAAAATTTAGTTTTTCCATAATTTATTATCTTAAAGCCAGCTCGCTGTTAATAATAAAATTAACCAACCACCACCAACTACCGACAAATAAAGCCAAAGTCTCTTGTGACTAAAGTGGTGGTTCATTAAATCATTAAATAAAATTAAAAGCAAATAATAAATTGATGCCCACAAAAAGCCCAATAGGTTGTGGTTTAAAGGCAACAAACCCAAAACACCAAAAAATTCCAACAAAATCAAAAGATTAATTGACCAATACCAACCATACTTCTTCCAGTCAACCTTAGACACCCACATTCCCTGATAAAGTATTAAGGCCAAGGTTAAACTGACACCGATTAAAATTAACCAAAAATTATATTGCAAAAAAGCTCTTAAACCAAAGGCTAAAGCGCCTAGTAGAAAAACATTTAAAAAATTTACATAGAAAGACAAGTTGTCCAAACTAAAAGAGGTATAACGATTTGGTGCGTTGTAATAAAAATAAACAAAACGCCAATAAACATAATTCAAGATTATTAAAGCGATGACCATCACATCAATTAAAAACTGATTACTAATAATTACCAAATAACCCAAGGCAATAAGATTAGTTGTCATTGGCAACCAAGCAGAATTCCACCAGTGCTTTTCTTTGCTCTTGGCGCTAATACGCCAAGATGCCAACAAGCAAAAAATGACCATAGCTAAATCAACCCACAAAAAATTTTTAGGATCATCTCTCAACCACAAATAAGCCCCCAACCAAACCAGTGCCGACAAAAACGGAATGAAGTTGGTAAGTTTTTTCATAAAAATAAATATTATTCAAACACCTCAAACAACAAGTTAACTAAACTATCACTAAATCACCACGCCCTTCGTTTGGCTGATGGCGTCTAATTAATAGTTTATTACTTCGAAATCTTTACTGTCTTTAAGTTTTATAGCTTTAATCTCTGATAAATCACCAAGTTTATTAATCTTAACATAACGGCTAGACAAGCTATATAAATTATTTTCAATATAAAGTGCTCGTTTGACAGAATTATCATAATATCGTCCACCCAACCAACCCTCACCAATACCAGCCTTACCGCCATCACTATGATCAATCTTGCCCTTTAGTTTAAAGCCTTCCTTGCTAATGTCAAATACCGCCAAACCGCCAAACTCAAAAGGTCCCCAAGAATCATCGGTCATTACTTTATTTAAACTTACCGGAATGGCTAATAAATTTTTATCTTTGGAGAACAAAAAGGCTTTGTGATCGTAAAGTGCAATGGAGTCGCTACCCTTGCCACCTAATTCATACTTGGCGATTTCTTTAGGTTGGCTGACATTACTCACATCAAACAATGACAGTTTCAAACCCTGTGCCAAAACTCGACCATCTTTTTCAATAGTTTCTTTACCGAGACCAATTAAAGTCGTGTCGTCATAAGGATGGAGGTAACTGGAAAAACCAGGAATTTTTAATTCACCCAAAATTTTCGGCGCTGTTGGTTGACTTAAATCAACCACAAACAAAGGATCGGTTTGTTTAAAAGTCACCAAATAAGCACGCTGACCCATAAAACGAACAGAATAAATTCTCTCGCCTTCTGCCAAGCCCTCAACCGAACCGACAGTTTTTAAATCTTTATCCAAGACATAAATATTGCTAAAAGATTTTTGGTCTTCCTCGTTGGTGTAGGCTAACCAAGTTTGATTTTTGGTGGTGGCGATACGGAAATAATCACCACTCTCATCCATGGCAAATTGATTCAAAACATAACCGCTCACTTCGCCGGTAGCCTGATAACTCAAATTTTTACCGTCCAAAGCAATTTTGGTAATAATGGTTTTTTCCATTTCCTTGACCAGCTCTTTAAGCTTGGCCTTAACTGCCTCGCTCAACTGACTTTCCACTGTCTTTTGCTCATCGTCCGACAACGACATAATATAGGCCTGTAAAATTTGACTAATTTTTTGAAGCTTTTCGTTTTTATTTAAAACAAAATCTTCAACCGCCTCAATTTTGGTAATTTTATCTTTTTGCTGATCGTCCAATTTCGGCCACAAAACTTCCTTCATAACATCAGCCATCACCTGCTCCTGATTTAAATATCTGGTATAAGTTAGGTATAGATTATTTTTAGAAGCAAAGATTGCCTGATTACTGGGCAAAAGATAAACTTGCGAATTAACCGGCTCGGTGGCTTCGCTCACATTAATAGCCGCCACATTAACCAAGTTAACGCTATCATAAGGAACTGGGAAATAATAAACTGACGGCAATTGATAGCGATCTGTGTTGGCATCAACGCTGATTAATTTACCATCTTCAACTAGTCTTGGTAAAACTGCTCCTTCCATCAAGCCATAGTGCGGTGTCTGAGTAATAAAATAAAGATAGTTGCCGATTAATCTGGAATCATGATAAGAGCCTTCAAAACTCAAATCTCTAAGTTGTTTTGGTTTAGCTTTATCACTAATATCAAAAACTTTCAAAAAAGTATATGCCGAGTAGCGCTTAAAATTTTTAGCAAAATCCTTTTCAAAAATTGCCTGATCATAACCAAAGACCACCAGCTGGTTGCCGTTGATATAAATATCTTGAGGCTGTGATTCAAATTTAATAGTCGTTAAAAGCTTGGCACTATCAGCCGGATAAGCTTCAATAATCTGTAAGTTTTTATCAGCCACGGCATAAATATATTTACCGTCGGTTTTTACAATGTCAGCTTCATCAACACCTTCAATCTGAACGTTGGTTTTGGAAAAATCACTGGAACCGCCCATGCCAGACGCTTCATTAGCCGTTGTCGGTGCCATGGTTTTAGTCATCGGCATAGCTGAATCAACAGACACGGTAAATGAATCACTCCACGTATCGCCACCCGTTTCACGCATCAGGCCGGAGGCTTGATTACCAGAACTATTATTTTCCAAAAATTCTTTTAGTTCACCCAAGGTAGCAAATTTTTTAATAGCTGAGCCATCACTAAAAGTGTCTGGCGCTGTCTGAATATCACCTTGCTGATCTGGTGTATTACCCTGCTGGGTTCGTTGCCAAAATTTCCATTGGCAACCACTTAATAAAAACGAGCCGACGATGAATAAAAAAAATAGAGATAAAAATTTTTTCATATAATAAATATAATTTAAATAATAAAATTTCAACCAATCTACTGACCCAATAAATTTATAAATCTTTTACAAATATTATATTTGGGCTTATAAATTTGTATTTTTTAAATTGTCATTCTGAATTTATTTCAGAATCTTGTATTATTCACGAGATTCTGAAACAAGTTCAGAATGACGGTTTTTTTAGGTTTGTATATTTGTAAAAATTTGTATTTGTAGCCTGTGTAATTTTGTATAGATTATAATTTTGTAAACAACATTAATTAAACATGCTATTTTCAAAAGGTTGCCAATCGTTGTCTGGCTCACTCCAACGATAAACCAAAAGCTGACAAATTTTTTCATCGGGGCTGTAAGTGTATTCCACGGTGGCTTCTGAACCAATCCGATTGGAGTACGAAACCTTTTTATCAATCACCTTTGGTCGAGTGTTGAATTCCAGCTTCACCTTACCCAGAGGTGAATCAAAAACAATCAATTCCGTTTCCTCGGAATTGTCGCCGGCAAATTTTTCATGCTCCTCTACTGAAAAATTATCTTTAATTTGATTGACGATTTCTCGCCAGCGATCTTGATGCATAACATAGTTATAAAATTAGTTATAGTAGATACCCTTAGTCTCGGTGTTTCTTCTAAAGGCCTTGGCAATACTTTCTTCAACCATGCCTTCGTTCACCATATTTTCCACTGCCTTTTCCATATCAATCATACCCAGCTTATAATTAGTCTTGATAACCGTCGGCAACTGATTAACCTTATTTTCCAAAACCAAATTGGACACAGCCGGATTGTTAATCATCACTTCTCTGGCTGCCGCCAAACCGCCACCAATCTTAGGAATCAATTGCTGAGAAATTACTCCCCTTAAAGTCAAGGACAACTGGACCAAAACTTGTTGTTTGCGATGCGAAGGGAAAGAGTCAACGATTCTGGCAATAGTATCAGGAGCGCTGGAGGTATGCAAGGTGGATAAAACCAAATGGCCTGTTTCAGCGGCTGTTAAGGCTGCTTCAATGGTCTCTGGATCGCGCATTTCGCCAATCATAATCACATTGGGATCTTGGCGCAAAACATATTTCAAGGCATTAGCAAAACTCAAAGTATCATAACCAACCTCACGCTGTTCAATCACGCTTTTGTTATCATTAAAAATATATTCAATTGGATCTTCAATGGTAATAATGTGTGAATTGCGAGTCTCATTAATCATGTTAATAATAGTCGCCAAGGTGGTTGACTTACCGGAGCCGGAAGGACCGGTCACCAAAATCAAACCATCTTTTAAATTGGCCATTCTAATCATAGACTCGGTAAAACCAATTTCCTCAGGACCGGGAATTTTCGCCTTGATACGTCTGGCTGCCAAACCGATTTTACCAGACTGAAAATGCAAATTTATTCTGAAACGATTTTCAAAAATCTCAATAGAAAAATCCAACTCACGATTGGTATTAAAAAGCTTGGTGCGGTTGGCATCTAAAACAGAGATCAAAGACGACTCCATAAACTTCTCATCAATTATGTCTTCATCAATAAATACCAATTCGCCATCAATACGTAAAGCCGGCTTGTTGCCAGCCACCAGATGCACATCAGAGGCATCTCTTTCAACGGCTTTTTTAAAATAATCTTGAAAACTAAGCATATGTTGTAGTTAAATTTTCAATTTCCAATTTTCAAGTTTCAAGTTTGGAGTTCGTCCGCTAAGGGGCGGACTCACGATTAAGCTTAAAAATTTGTAAACAAAGACGTTTAATTGGAATCGTTTTTATTTAGAAATTATAGCACTAAAAACAAAAAATTTCAATTTATTTTTTTGACTTATCTAAACCGTCTAAGCCTCTTTTTATTTTTAATTGGCAAATAAAAAAGACTTACTGATTTTATCAATAAGTCTTTTTAAAGAACCAAGGAGAATAAATTTATAATTCATTTTTCTAAACTCATTCAGCTTTTCTGCTGTAGCCTGACCCAATAAACAATCTTGATAAATTTCTTTTGTCAAAGAAATCAACTTGCCGATTCTATTAAGTCTATCACTGGTTTCCTTGTCAAAAGGGGCGCTGAAAAAAATCGCTGTCATTTCGACGTTTAGCATATCGATATAATACTGGGTGGCTATGGGGTTTTGGAATATAATCTTGCTGATTTTGTTTATCTTTCTTGTTTTTGAATAATAATAAAAAAGAAAAACTGCAACAAAGACCAAGATACCCAATAAACTCAAAAGAAAGCAAATACCAAAATCCTTAAACTGTTCCATGTCGCAAAACCTCTAAATTGTTAATTTACTGCTTTATTATATATTAATTATAGCATATTTTAAGAAAAAAGTCAATAGTTTATATGCGTTTTATTTAATATTAGCCATTTTTAGACTGCAAATACAAAAATGTTACAAATTTACAAATATTTTTTTACAAAATTGTATCGTAGGGACGGGGCTTGCCCCCGTCCGTTTGGTTGGCAATCAAAGACGGTCAGCCACAAGGGCTGACCCTACATTGTTTTATAAGCAAGCCTATTGTTTGGCCTGGCCATAATCCGCCCTGGGCGAACAAAAGCTAATTTAGTAATAATTGTTGCCTGCTACATAATGTCACTTGCCAAAAACAAATAAATATGATACCCTGAAATAGAAATTAAATTTAAAAAACACCGCAACGAAAGATTTGGTTTAAGTAAAAATTGCCTTGTTTTAGCTAAAATTTTGTGAATTATTATTTGTCTCTAGCTAATTTATTTAAGGACTCTACTCTTAGAAAAAACCTTAGCCTAAGTTTTTAGGCTTGGTTTTGTTTGCTACCTACCTAGTTGCGGTTTAAATAGTTATGACATACCTAATATCTGTGGTTGCTTTAGTTTTGGGTTTGTTTACCGGTTATTGGATCAGAAAGCAAAAAGCGCTTTCCGAGGTCAACAGCGCTGAAGCGCGGGCGGAAAAAATCTTAACAGAAGCCAAAACCAAAGAAAAACAAGTTATCTTGGAAACCCAAGAAAAATCATTAAAAATCATTGAAGAAACCAAACGACAAGCTGAATTTGATAGAAAAGAACTAAACAGATCTAAAGAAAAATTAGAAAAACGAGAAAACCTATTTTCTCAAAAACTCTTAGAGCTTCAGGAGAAACAACAGGCGCTTTACGACAAGTTAAGTAAAATTGAAGAAGCTAAAGAAAAAATCAAACAAATCAAGGAAGATCAGGTTGCTAAACTGGAAAAAATTGCTGCCATGACCAAGGACGAGGCGCGCGATGTTTTGTTTAAAAACTTAGAAAAAGACATTGAAGAAGCTCTTGCCTCCAGAATCAACAAATTACAAAAAGAGAGTGAGGATGTTTTGGAAGACAAAACCAGAGAAATGATGGCTGCAGCCATGCAACGACTGGCTTCCGGCTTTACTGCCGAAATGACCACTACCATGGTTGACCTACCTAATGATGAAATGAAAGGCCGAATTATCGGCCGTGAAGGCAGAAACATCAAAGCTATTGAACAATTAACCGGCGTGGAAATTATTGTTGATGACATTCCTAATGTTATTACTATTTCTGGTTTTTCAGGTATTCGTCGTCATATTGCCAAACGCGCCTTGGAACATTTAATTAAAGACGGTCGTATCCACCCAACTAAAATTGAATCGGCTGTGGAGCAGGCCAAAAAAGACTTGGCCGTTGATATTAAAAAAACTGGCGAAGAAGCTATTTACGAATTGGGTGTGGCTGGTTTTGACACCAAATTGGTGCAAATTATCGGTCGCATGAAATATCGCACCAGCTATGGTCAAAATGCCTTAAAGCACTCGGTTGAAGTAGCTCACTTATCTGGCCTTTTGGCCGAAGAGTTGGGCGCCGATGTCAGTTTGTCTAAAAAAGCCGGTCTCTTACACGACATTGGCAAAGCGGTTGATCATGAGGTTAAAGGTGGTCATCCGGAAATCGGCGGACAGATTGGTCGCAAATTCGGCTTGCAGGCTGAAATTATTGACGCTATTGAAAGACATCACGACGACAATCCTTTAAATATTATTACTGCCATTGTCAAAACCGCTGATGCTATTTCCTCAGCCAGACCGGGCGCCAGAAAAGACAGTTTGGAAAACTACATTCAAAGACTGGAAGAGCTGGAAAAAATTACCGAGTCTTTTGAGGGCGTCAGCAAAGCTTATGCCATTCAAGCTGGACGAGAAGTTAGAGTGTTTGTTGATTCTGACAAGGTCAGTGATTTAGAGGCTTATGAAACCGCCAAACAGATAGCTAAAAAGATTGAAGAAGAATTAAAATATCCTGGGGAAATTAAAATAAATCTCCTTAGAGAAACTCGGGTTATTGAATATGCCCGCTAAAATTTGTGTGGACTAAATTATTTAAAAAACCGAAAAACAGTGCCTACCAATCAAACGAAGTTGACAAAAAATTAATTAAAATTTTGTCTAAAAATCGTTTGCCTGGTTTTAAGCAACTAAAATACGTCAGAAAATTCTTGTCCGGACAAGAAAAAATAATTCTCCTAACGGCCATTGTTTTTCTAGTCGCCAGCTTATCATTTTTGTGGTATCGCTTTTATACAAACAATTTAAGCTTGGTACCTGACTACGGCGGCGAGTATGTTGAAGGTATGGTGGGTGCGCCCCAATACATTAACCCTCTGCACGCTTCTCTTAGCAGTGTTGATGCGGCTATTAGTCGTTTGATTTATTCATCTCTGTTTACTCGCGATAAAAATGGCGACTTGATTAATGACTTAGCCGAAAGCACTGAAGTATCTGCCGACGGTAAAAGCTATACCATTAAAATAACTGATCAGGCGCGCTGGCACAGCAACGAAAAAGTGACGGCCGACGATGTGGTCTTTACTTTCAACACCATTCAAGACGCTCAATTCAAGTCCCCTCTGCGCTTTAATTTTCAAGGAATCCGTATAGAAAAAATTGACGACTACACTGTTCGCTTCAATCTAGAGCAAGCTTATGCGCCGTTTAAAGAACTTTTAACTTTTGGTATTATGCCAAAATCTTTATGGCAGGATATTTCACCCTTTGCTTTTAATTTAGCTGAGTTTAATTTAAAACCAATCGGTTCTGGGCCCTATCAATTCCAATCTTTAATTAAAGATAAAAATGGCAACATTAAAACTTATACTTTAATCGCCAACAATAATTACTATCGAGGCAGGCCTTATTTGGAAAAAATCATTTGTCGTTTTTTTGTTGATCAAACTGAAGCTATTAATGTTTTAAATAATGGCAAACTGGACGGCTTGGGTTATTTAACCTGGGCTGAGAAAAAAAGTGTGGCAACTGCCAATTCATTTTATTTTCACGAGCTTAATATGCCCCAGTACAATGCTCTGTTCTTTAACTTAAGTCAGGAAGATGATCGTTTGAGCAAATTAAAATTCCGCCAAGCCCTAACCATGATTACTGATCGAGAAAAAATCAAACAACAAGTTTACGGTTCTGGCCCTCAAATAATTAATAGCCCAATCTTACCTGGCTCAACTTATTCACCCACAGCTAAAGCACCGGCTTTTGATCTCTCAGGCGCCAGTAAAATTTTTGAAGAACTTGGCTGGAAACCCAGTGAAGAAGTTGATGAGTCTGGCAAAACCTGGCTGAAAAAAGCCAACCAGTCGTTAAGTCTAACCATCACTTTACCAGACACCGAAGAACTAGTAGCTATTGCTGAGGTGATTAAACAACAATGGGAAGATTTTGGCATTAAAACGGAATTGGAAATTGTTAGTAAAAAAGACTTAAACGCCAATACTATAAAATCACGAACTTTTTCCATTTTACTTTACAATGTAGCTGTTAGTCACGACCCAGATCCTTATCCTGTTTGGCATTCTTCTCAGGCCACAGCCAATGGCTTTAATTTATCCGGTTATAAAAACACCAAAGTTGATAAACTTTTAACCGACGCCAGAGCCGAACTTGACCAAACTAAACGCCAGCAAGCTTACCAAGAATTTGAAGATCTTTTAACAGCTGACTATCCGGCTATTTTTCTTTTTAATCAATCTTATATTTATCCTCAAAATAAAAAAATCAAAGGTTTTGATTTGGTAAGTATAGACAGCCCAGAAGATCGTTTTAATAATGTTGTTAACTGGCATCTAAAGGAAAAAAGCCGACTGAATTTAAAATAAACAACCGAAATAATTTTACAAATTTTTTGTAAATATTAATCTTAAGGTAAGTATTGATTTTTATAATTTCTAAATCCAAATTACAAATTTCTAATCAAATCCAAAAAAACAAAATCCAAATTTTATAATTTGAGTTTTGAGCTTAATTTGATATTGGAAATTAGGATTTTGATATTTTTAATGGTTTTGTAAAAAACTTAGATTATTAAATATCGCCCAAGTGGTGAAACTGGTAGACACGCAGCGTTCAGAGCGCTGTTCTCGCAAGGGAGTGAGGGTTCAAATCCCTCCTTGGGCACAGTCTTTAGTTTATAAAGTTCCTAAAGTTTATAAAGTTAAAAGTTTTTTTCTTTTGCCCTTATAAACTAAAACTTTTAACTAATTCTCTAATAAAAAATTAACTATCAATAAAGTTAAGGTCTTTAAATTATAAGTTTTTTGTGGTTATTAATTTAACTTTCTGTCTATCTATATAATAGACAACTATAAACTTTACAAACTTTTAACTTTAAACTCGTTTATGATTACAAAGTACAAAAGCAAGCCCCGTGAAGCGGTTGTGGGCCAATCAGGGGCTCCTAAAAGAAGCGTTCCTAAAAACATTCAACTTAAAGCCAGACCTCGTATAAAAACTTTTAGCCAAGGTCAGGATAAATTAAGAGTGATTGTTTTGGGTGGCTTAGAAGAAGTTGGTCGTAACATGACTCTCCTAGAATTCAACGGCGAAATTATCATTATTGATATGGGCCTGCAATTTCCAGAAGAAGATATGTATGGCATTGACTACATTATTCCCAATATCGAATATCTCAAAGGTAAAGAAGATCGCATTAAAGGCGTCTTAATTACTCATGGTCACTACGATCATATTGGTGGTATTCCTCATATTATGGGAGAGATCGGCAATCCGCCTATGTTTATGGGTCGTTTAACTGCCGGCATTATTAGAAAAAGAGTTAAGGAGCATCGAAAATGTCCCACTCTAAATATTACCGAAGTTAGTGAAGAGCTAAAAGTTCAACTGGGTCGTTATTTTAGAGTTGAATTTTTAAGAGTTAATCACTCTATCCCAGATTGTTTTGCCATGATTGTGCACACACCACTAGGCACAATTATGCATACTGGAGATTTTAAAATTGACTATACGCCGGTTAATGATAAACCGGCTGATCTTAATCGCATTGCCCAAATCGGCTCTAATGGCGTTATGCTTTTAATGGCCGACTCCACTGACGCCTTGCATCCTGGTTATCAAATTTCTGAATCAGCTATTGGTGAAGAAATGTTTAATTATTTTGAAGACTTGCCCGGACGCATTATTATTGGCACTTTTGCCTCTCAATTAAGCCGTGTCCAAAAAATCTTTGAGGTGGCTGAAAAATTGGGACGCAAAATTTATCTGCAGGGTCGTAGTATGAACGACAATGTAGAGATTGCTCATCAGATAGGTTATCTTAAATTCAATCCTAAGACTCTAATTCAAACGGAGAGCGAGTTTAAACGCTTAGCCGACAAAGAGCTCATTATTGTCGGTACCGGCGCCCAGGGCGAAGATAACGCCTTTCTCATGAAGGTGGTTAACGGCGAACATCGCACAGTAAGAATAAAAAAAGGCGATACGGTTATTTTCTCTTCTTCAGTTATTCCTGGCAATGAACGCAGTATTCAAAATCTTCATGATCAAATTGTCCGCCAAGGCGCTAAAGTTGTAAATTATCGCATGTTAGATGTCCACGCCGGCGGTCATGCCAAGCAAGAAGACTTAAAACTAATGTTGCGTTTAATCAAACCTAATTTCTTTATGCCAATTGAGGCTAGCCATTACATGCTCCAAGCCCATGCTGATTTAGCTCGCCAAGTTGGTATAACTGATGACCATATTTTTGTGGCCGACAATGGTCAGGTGGTTGAGTTTATAATGGACAACCGCTTCCATAAAGTCACTGGTCGTCTAACCCCTGAAAAAGTACCCAGCGACTATGTAATGGTTGACGGTTTGGGTGTCGGTGATGTTTCTCATATTGTTTTACGAGATCGTCGAGCTATGGCCGAAGATGGTATGATTGTAATTATCACTACCATTGATTCCAAAACTGGCGATTTAATCGGTTCACCTGATATAATTTCCAGAGGTTTTGTTTACATGAAAGAAAATCGTGAATTAATCCAAAAAACCAGAGACAAAATTAAAAATATTGTTAAAGATCGGCCGACGCCAACTATAGTTGATGATGACTACATCAAAAATAAAGTCAGAAATGACATTGGTCAATTTTTATTCACCCAAACCAAACGCCGACCAATGGTTCTGCCTGTGGTTATTAGAGTTTAGTTTACTATCTTAAAAATTTCTCAAACAAAAACACAGCCATAATAGCTGTGTTTTTGTTTTCTAATTAAAACGTTTAAAAATTAGCTCGACGAATACAACGGACATGATACCGACCATCTTTACTATCACAATTATAACGAACAAAATCATAACAATTACCAGATGAAGCGATAAAGCTATAAGCCACAGCATTTAAACTATTGGAGTTCCATTGAGTTGATGACCAATAAATACCACCAAAGTTAAGAGCACTATTTACTTTAACTCGATTATCATACATCTTGGTTAATTCATATATAGCCGGTACATAAAAATCGTCAAAACCATAGAGACTCATATTATTACAAAAATTACCAGCCTCAACGCTTGTGTTGGGTAGATTAGCGGCATTATTACGACCATCATTTTCATCACTAGTACCAAACGTAGCACTTACTGGAGGATACTTCCAATAATAAGAACCATCATCTATACCAACTGGACAACTATAAACACCGGCATCAACCCGACAACCAGCAGTAACAGCTACTAAATTAGGGCTCTTATAATATAAATAACCACCACCACATCGATCCCCTAAAACATTAGCTGATGTACACTCGTCATAAATAGAATCACAAGTAACACAGACTCCGCCACAATGATTATTACAATGTAAACCATCACAAGATGGTGTACAAATTGGAATATTGGGTAAAGAATAATTTTCGCCAGCTTTAGTTGAACTAACATCACTAGCTAACCAAAATTTTAAAGTATAGGTTGAGCCACCAGCATCAGAGGTATAGACATAATCAAGGTTGGTTGGATTATTACTACTACCTTCATTTCTAGGCATAGGATTAGAGGGAATAGCTGTCATAAAAACTGCACCGGTGGTTTGACTAGCCAACGGCTGACCAACTACAAATTCTGTTGTGGCACCATAATTAATTGGATAATGACCTTCTTGGTCATAATACAACTGCAGTGCCATATTAATAGCTCTAATATCAGCCACCCGCTTAACATCACGAGCTTTAGTTCTGACACTATTTAATGAAACAGTGGCCAAAGTGGCTAAAATACCAATAATTACCACCACAATTAACAGCTCAATTAATGTGAAGCCTTTATTAAAAATTTGTGGTTTTATTATTTTAATCATTAAATTAAACCAATTTTATATTGTGGTTTTTTAATTTTATCACAAATTTAGCATTTTTTATATACAAAAACCCTTAGTTTTTACCAAGGGTTTTAAAATTATTAAATTTGACTAGTAATTACTTCGTGATCAACTACACCAACCACCGAACCGGTTTTAAAACTATCCACATATCTTTTGATGTTGAGTAGTTTTATTTGGTTGTACGCGACTTTTTTAACAAAAATATCACCAATTAAAATAACCACTTCGCAACTATTATCATTTTCATCTTCAACTTCCACTTCATCGATTTGGTTTTTTTGTTTAGGATAGTGTTTTTTAACGGCAGTAAAAAATTTATCCTCCATTTCTTGGTAGGTGCTTTTATTTATTTCTTTGTAGATGTTTGATTTGTTTTTTTCGTTAAGCCAATAATCACAATCAGAAACTATATCCGCCTCATCGCCTTTTAGAAAAATACAATTATAACCACCAAAAAAACTCATTAAATACTCCCAAAAACAATAAGCACGGTTGTTGTTGTTTGATAAAATTAAAATTCTCTTATCAAGAAGCTTCGGTTTTAATCTTTCTAGTAGGCTTACTAAATTTTCTCTTTCTTCTTGGTTGATATTGTTTTTATTGTTATCAATAAAAAAAGTCAACCAATTTTTAAATTTAAATTTCTCCACAAAATCCTCCTTTTTAAGTTGTTAAATTTTTAAAGAACTATTAATTTACCACAAAAAAACAGGCTGATTTAACCTCCTGCTATTTTGTTTACCTAAAACCTACCGCTTAATCGGCATAATAATATACGTATAATCACCACTCACACCCGGTCTAAACAAACACGGCGCATTAGCATCAATAAGCTCAATTATCACTAAATCATCATCAATATGTCCAAGACCATCTATTAAATATTTATAATTAATTGTCACGCTATTATCAGGGCCTTCAATCTTTGCACTTAAATTAATAATACTCTCGCCGGTTTGTCCAGAGGTAGCCGAAATTACCAAGCTACTTTTGTCAGCCAAAAAATCCAAGTTTATATCATTAACACCGGTTTTGGAAAAAATTGCCGCCGCTTTTACCGCCCTAATTAATTCTTGCTTATCGATAGTTACTTTAGTTTTAAAATTAACTGGGATAATTTGCTTGTAGTCAGGATACTGCTCATCAATCAAACGAGAAATAATTTCAACGGAGTTAAATTTAAAAGCGATTTGGTTTTCATTGATATAAATTTTTATTTCGTCAGCTGATTTCTCATCACTGTAATCACCGGAAATAATTCTAACCAACTCTTGTAAAGTTTTTGTTGGAATTATTGCTTTTATCTCTTCATCAACGCCAATATTCTTTAAATTGATACTTTTTTCAGCTAAACGATAACTATCAGTACCCACTAAAAACAATTTATCTTTTTCCAAATTAAATAAGACACCTGATAAGGCTAAACGACTTTCATCACTAGACACAGCAAATAAAACAGAGCTAATAGCTTTTTTAAAATCGCTCATTTTAACCTGATAATATTTATCATTAACCAATTCTGGAATTAAAGGATACTCTTCAGCTGATTCACCTTTAATCTTCGTTTTATAATTATCACTTTCCACAATTAATTCAGCTTCTTTTACCACTAGTTCAACTTTTTGATTTGGTAATAAATTAATATAATTGGAAAAAACCTTAGCATCAACTGTAAAGGACCCTTCTTCTTCAATTTTACCCCTAACCACATTAGTCACGCCAACTTCTAGATCAGTAGCTAATATTTTAATCACACCATCACTGGCGCTAATCATTAAATTATTCAAAATAGGTAAATTATTATTTTTACCTGTTAAGTAGCTTGAAACAAATACTCCTTGTTTCAAATTTTTTTGTAAAGCAATCAATTTCATAGGTTGATTAATAATATATATATAAAATAATAATAACAATAAGGCGGTGGACAGAGTTGATAAGTTTTTTTATGGCTGATTTTTATTACTTAAAAATGATGTTTACTAGTTGCCTAAGCTGTTGATTAAAAATTAATAAAAAAGTGGATATCTTTTTTTCTTTGGCTTTTCAACTTTTAACTTACAAATCATCAACTAAGTTTTAACAAGTTATTAACAAGAAATTAACAGTGCAAATTCACTAGAACTAAAGGTTTTTAAGTAATTGTTTAATGGAATTTATTTCTTGGGCTAAACGCTCATTATCAGCCATATCTTTTCTTACTTTATTACAGGCGTGAATAGCTGTGGTATGATCGCGACCACCCAACTCTTGGCCAATAGTTGGAAAGGATAGATTAATTTCCTCTCGCAATAAAAACATAATAATTTGTCGTGGCTTAACCAATTCTTTCTTTCTTGATTTACCTAATAAATCCTTGGTTTCAATATTGTAAAAACGGCTAGTGGCCTCCAAAATTTGTTTAGTGGTTAAGGAGCTTTGCTGGTAAGTGGTAAAAGCGTCTGATAAGATTTTTTTAGCCGACTCTAATGATGGGATTAAATTATTAAACTCAAAATAAGTGATTAACTTAATTAAAATACCCTCTAATTCACGAACATTACTTTCAATATTTTCAGCAATATAATAAAGAATCTTTTCTGGTATATGATAATTTTTTTCATGACACTTGTTTTGTAAGATAGCGATTCTGGTTTCTAAATCAGGCATAGTAATGTCAGCCACCATACCCCACTCCAAACGAGACAATAGTCTTTCTTCAAGAGCAGGAATGGTTTTTAATGGTCTGTCGGAGGTCACTACAATTTGCTTATTGGCTTGATGAAGTTCATTAAAAGTATGGAAAAACTCTTCTTGGGTGCCATCTTTACCACCTAAAAACTGAATATCATCAATTAATAACAAATCAACATTACGATATTTTTCCTTTAAAAACTTAGCTCGGCCTGATCTCACTTCATTAATATACTCATTAGAAAACTTTTCTGATGTCACATAAAGGATTTTTTCAGTTTTTTTAGCTAATTCATTACCAATTGCTTGTAAAAGATGGGTTTTGCCTAAACCAACACCACCATAGATAACTAATGGGTTGTAAGCTTGCCCAGGATTAGAAACGACAGCCTGACAGGCGGCATGAGCTAATTCGTTGTTTTTACCAGTAATAAAGGTGCTGAAGGTATATTTTGTATTAAGACCGAATTTATTTAAAGAATTTTGTTTATAAGTAATACTATTTAAGGTACTGCCAATATCTTCTTCGGTATCAGTTTTTTTAGTTGTTTGATAGACTGGTCTATCAGAATTTTCTATTTTTTTGTTGTCAATTTTATAGATTATTTCAATTTGAGGCTCTTTGGTGATGTTTTTAAAAGCATTAATAATCTCTTTGTCGTATTTTTTTTCCAACCAGGTTTTAGTAAAAATATTAGGCACGCAAATAATAAAGCGCCCCTCATCGCGCGAGCTGATAAAGGTTTTTTTAAACCAAGTGGTAAAGCTGGCTCGTGAAATATTAACCTCCACTTCGCCTAAGACCGCCTGCCATAGTTGCTCTAAATCCATAGTTTTAGTAAAATAAGAAGTTATTTTTTTTAAAAAATAAAGTTAAAAAAAGTATACCAGTAATAAGAAAAAATAAAAACCTTAAACTGTTGATAGATTGTTGATAACTTAAAAGCAACCAATAGTAAATATAAAAAACAGTTTAAAGCTTTTTTCTTAAAAAAGGAAGTTTCCAAGTTTTTTGTTTTATGTTATAATTATTATATAAATAAACTAAAACTATGTCTCTTTATAAAAGTGTTTTTAAAGACTCTCTTAAGCTAACTTGGAAAAACAAATATTTTTGGTTTCTGGGTGTTTTTACTATTTTTTTCTCAAGCAGTGTTGAGATAGATATGTTTGACAATTTTTTTGGACCAAATCGCAATTATCTCAGCAACTATAAGGCGATTTTAGAAAACAATATGATTAAAGGCGGTTTTGTGACCGGACTTAAAAACTGGATTGAGAATGATGCCGGCTCTTTTTATAGAATGTTGTTGTTTGCTTTGGCTTTTTTGGCAGTTTTCCTTATTTTATTAATTATTTCGTCAATTGCTCAAATTATCATTACCGGTCATAGCGCTTCTTTAATAAAAGCCGGTAATAATTTAAAAAATCCCAAGAGATTTAATTTTTTAGAAAATCTTAAAAAAATAAAAAGCATAATCACACCAGTGGCTATTATTAATTTTTGTTTAAAACTAATGGTTAATATTACCTTAATTATTATTGCTTTGCCAATGATAATTAGCCAAAGCAATGCTGTTAACTGGCTTTATATTATTTTGTTTGTTATTTTGTTCCCAGCAGCAATTATTATAGCCTTTATTACCAGATATATTGCTTCTTACATTATTATTTACGGTCAAAACTTTAAACAAGCCTTTAAAAATGGTTTTTTTCTATTTAAAGCCAATTGGTTGGTAAGCGCAGAAATGTCCCTAATGTTATTTTTAGTTAATATTTTTGGTAGCTTGGCAGTAATTTTTATTATTTTAGCCATTGCTAATCCGCTGTGGTTTTTGGGGATTTTGATTAATCAATATATTTATAAGGGTGGTTTTTATGTAATATTAGCTATTTCTTATGTTATTTTCTTTGCTCTATTTGCTTTAGGCGCCTCTTTATTGGCTGTTTTCAATATATCTTCATGGACCAACCTCTTTTTAAAATTAGATAAAACCGGTGGTGAAAGTAAAATTGTTCGCACGCTTTCCGGCCTAATTAAGTAATATTGACTATTTTATTGATAACTGTTAAACTTCAACAGAATAAATTGAATTACTATGCCTAAAAGAACTTATCAACCCAACAAAAGGAAAGCCAAGAAGGATCATGGTTTTTTGGAAAGAATGAGCACCAAAAATGGCCGAAATGTTATAAAAAGACGAAAAGCCAGAGGTCGCAAAACATTAACCAAATAAAGCTTCTTTTAGGGCTATTGCGAATAACTTTGTTTGCTTTAAAGCAAATAATATAGCAATAGTCCTTTTGTTTACAGGAATATGTTGAAGAAAAAATATCGTTTAAACAAAAACAAGGAGTTTAATCAGTTGTTTAAACGTGGCTCATCGGCTTACGGCTTAGGTTTGGGCTTAAAAATTATGCCCAACGGCTTGGATTGTGGTCGTATCGCCTTTTTGGTTAGTAAAAAAGTCAGTAAACGAGCAGTGGTTAGAAATTTACTAAAAAGACGACTAAGAGAAATTATCAGAACCGATTGGTTGGATAAATTAAAGGGGCATGATGTGGTAATTATTTGCCTGCCAAAATCAGCTGAGTTGTTGTTTGTTGATTTAAAAAAAGAACTAACAACTTTGTTTAAAAGAGTAAAAATTATTTAAATATGGAATGGTTTAAGATTCTTTTAGGTCGTTTTTTAGTCGGTCTTATTAAATTTTATCAAAAAACCATTTCTCCGGATCACGGTTTATTTAGACATCGCCATCCCCTCGGCTATTGTCGCTTTCAGCCAACTTGCTCAGAATATGCCATACAAGCTATTAATAAATATGGGCCGATTAAAGGTTTGATAAAAACCATTTGGCGCCTGTTGCGTTGCAACCCTTTTAATAAAGGTGGCTACGACCCAGCATAATCACGCAACACATAACACATGGCACACAACAAATTAGTTAATAAAAATTAAAATATCCAAGAATATTAAACCACCCAACACAAAATATTTTAGCAACTTTCTATATATCTCCTTGTTGCTTGTTATTTGTTGTGTGTTGCGTGTTAAAATTTATGTTTACAACTATTTTTTATCAGCCAATTTTAAATTTATTAGTTTGGATTTACAACATAGTCCCCGCTCATGATATTGGTTTAACGGTTATTGTCCTAACAATTTTCATTAAGGCTGTGCTTTGGCCTTTGTCAGCCAAGTCAATCAAATCTCAGAAGTCCATGCAGGATATTCAGCCAAAGATTGAAGAACTAAAAAAGAAATATCCCAAACCGGAAGATCGTGAGGCTATGACCAAAGAGATGATGGCGCTCTACAAACAAGAAAAGGTTAACCCTTTTTCTTCTTGTTTACCCCTGATAATCCAATTGCCATTTTTTTGGGCGATTTTCAAAGTATTTAGAGATGAGTTTACTGGCAAAGCGTCCGGTTTGATTTATCCGTTTATTTTTAACCCCGGCCCGCTCAACACCATGGCTTTTGGTTTCTTGGATTTTTCTAAGCCCAATATAGTTTTGGCTGTTTTGGCCGGTTTGGCACAGTTTGCTCAGGTTAAGATGATGCCCATGAAAAAGCCTGAAGTTAAGGGGGCTGGCAGTAAAGATGAAAGCATGGCCGCTATTATGAACAAGCAAATGATGTATGTTTTTCCGGTACTAACAATCGTGATTTGCTTTAGTTTACCATCAGGTTTGGCCTTCTATTGGCTTTTAACTACCATTTTAACCATTGTTCAACAACTCTATGTGTTTAAAGGACATAATTCAAGTGATAAAAATAAGCCAGCAGTGATTGAAGGAGAAATTGTAGCAAACAACAAATAGCAAGCAACAAATAAAAAACAACACTCTCTAATAAGCGAGTGTTGTTTTTTTGTCCCCCCTCTCCTTTTCGAGGAGAGGGTTGGGGTGAGGTTAACCTTGTTTTATATAAAAAGTCTAAACCAACGGTTCATCAGCTGGTTTGCTTGGGTGTTTTTTGTGAATTAATTCGGTAAAAGAAATAATAAAACAAGAAAGCAGGTAAGAAACAATAATTATAAATAAGAAAGATAGCAACAAATTATTAAAAATTAAAAAAATACTCAAAACTTTCATAAGTTTTGCAGAAAATTCACTGCAACCAGAGCCTAAAGCACAAGCCATATTAATCGACATAATAAAGATTATGGAAAACATTAATAGGGTGGTAAAAAATATTTTTTTGCCGTTTGGTTTAAAAAATCTAAAAAAAGCCATAAATTAAAACGCTAAAACAACTAGTTAATTTAGTTTAATTATATTATAGCATAAATTAGTGATTAAGATTAAGTATTAAAAAAGAACAGGTATTATTCCTGTCCTTTTTAATAATTTTAACCATCCTTAAAGAGTAAGTCACTGATTTTTTTGCCATCTTGATTACCTTTATGTACAAACGGCAGACAGTTTAAAATGCCATTAAGAAATGAAAGAATAAACCCAGATAAAAATACTCCTGAAAAATTAAGTAACAATTTCTTAGTTTTAATTAGGGTGTGTATAAAATCTAATGGACTTAAGACAAGATACCAAAAACCAGTACTTATAAGCACCAAACTAAGGACAATAAAAAAATACACAGACCAAATTTTTTTACAAGCCAAGCAGCAAATAATAAAGGAAGCTAAAAGTGCAATACCTATTAGTTGATAATACTGTTCTAGGTTTTTATTTAGAGCTAAAAAGACTATACCAAACAAAAAAGCAAGAATTAAATTAGCCCAAGATCCTGCAGCGTAAATATCTATTTGCTTGTCCTTTGATAAAGATAAAAATTTTCCTATATCATTATCGTTTAATGAGCAAGAGCCACCAAAAGGAGTAATAAGGTAAATTTTAATAATCGCTTTGCCAAAAAATTTTTTCCACTTAAAACTAATATCCATTTTTTTAATAAACGGCTGGCCAACATGAATCGTTTTAATTTTAAGTTTATGTTTTTTTATGGTAAAGGCGTGGCCAAGTTCATGTACAAAAGAGACCACAAAGCCTAAAATAGATAAGATTACACCTGTAATTATTAACGCAAGCAACATTACTAACCTCTCTTGAATAGTTTTTAAGGTTCAATTTAAGTTTTAAGTATAATTATCATTAAAGTTTGTCTTTGTCAATATTTTTAATACTGGTTAATTATTGATATTTATTTTAAAATACAATAAAATTAATTTTTGAAAGGTTATGTTAGTCTGCTAAATATTAATAAAAGGAGGTTTTATGACTGATAGCAATCCTGACAATGAAAAATCGATTTATTCAAAAATTGTTATTGTCAGTCGCGAGGGCGAAACAGATTTTGTTCCTTTTAGGCCAGGTCAAGAATCTATGGCTGAAGAGTATTATAATAAAGTTAAAGACAGTTGGTCTGATGTTTACCTGTGTTTAGTTGAAAAAGGCCCAAAAGTTTAAATTAAAAATACGCCGTCTGTTAAACAACAGCCGGCGTTTTATGTTTTTTTGGCTTATCTTTGATGAGCTGCTTTTAAGAGAATTAAATCTTGTTTTTCGTTTTTGGGTAAAGAGAAGAGGGAAATTAAAGGGGTGAATGCCCTTTTCCCAAAATTCCTTATTTTAATTTTTCCACAAAGTTTTTCCAATTAAACAAGTTGTTGGATTTATTATCAATTTCATCTTTTCGATATTTGTTACTAATAAAATTAGAAAAACTAAAATGATAAGGTCCTTTTTCCGCTAGTATATTCCAGGTTTCTACAAAATCAATAAATTGTTCCGTTGCTTTTTTCGAATTCGATAATGTCCAAAATACTTCTAAATCGTCTAAGTTTAAGATTAACGGTTTATTTAGTTTGAGATTATGTAAATTTTTACTGACAATATTTTTATTAAGTTGACCATTGAAACGATCTAACAAATCGAAATCGCCAACATAATTTTCTGTTACTAAAATTGGGATGATTGTTTTTTTTGAATTTTTATATTTATCCAAATAATCATTTAATTTATGAAATTTTCCTTTATCTTTCTTGTTTCTTGCATTTAAGTCATGCTTTCCTTCGTTGAATAAGAGTCGGTATACATCCTTTTGAAATTCTGTCGTGTTTTCGCTATACAGCGATGCAAATCTAAAATATTCTACAGTGAATTCAATAATAAATATATGAGTATCGGTTTCAAGAATCGCATCAGGGTTTCCTTCGCCATCGGGAACCTGGATTGCTTGGTCTCCGAAAATATTTTTTAGGAGCTCGTGAAAATATATTTCCAATAAATACCCGTACTGTTCCTTAATTTCTTGGAGATTGCTTGGAGAAATTTCATTAATTCGCCACAGAAACCCTGCGCATAAGCCTTCAAATAAAAATTTGAGATCAATTATACAATAATTATTTGAGTCAATTTCAAAAATTGGAAAGTCGAAAAAACATTGAAAATCTTCATAAAATCCATCAATTCTGTCGTTGCGTTTTTTTTGTAATTTTATTTTAAAGTCATTAAGGTTAAGAGATAATTTTTTAATAAGTCTAAACAAATCGCTATCGTCTCCAAAATTTTGTCTTCTTATGTAATATGTTTCTGTATTTTTTGGATCAAAACCAATTTTCTTCAAATCATTATTTGTGGGGTCTTTTAGCTTGGTGTTAGGAGCTATCAAAAACCAAGTAAAAATTCCACTCAAAACATGGAAATACTCCTTAAGTGAGAGTCCGTATTCCTCTGTTATAATATTAATTCCTTCCTGAATTTTTTGCTGTCTAAAATTCCCGAGAAGATCATTGTAAATATGCCAGTATCTTTGAAATCTCAATCTATATATTGTTTCAACGATGTCAGGAATGTAATAATAAGGATATTCTCTTAAAAAAACATTTCGAAGTATATTTTGTTCAGCCTCTGATTCGAGCGGTCTAAAAACTGCTTTGCTATTTATTAAAAGGAGGGATTTATAATAATTCCTTGCATTCTCAAATGTTTTTTGCCCAGTAATTTGTTTATTTCCGGTTTTATCTTTTTTAATCAATTGAACGATTAAAAACAACAGGTTGTCTCTGTGAAAAATTAAATCCTTGTTACTTTCGTAGTTTACGATTCCGCAATGTTTAACCTCATTCCAGCCAAATTTTTGAGACTCCTCTGCTCTATGTGTTTGCACTATCGTATTTAGAAAAGAGCTAAATGATATGCCCTCAAAGCTGTCAAAATTTTCAATTATGTCGCTTACCAAACTATCAATATTTTTATCATTTTTTAGATATGAAATTGGTACTAATAAATCACCTTTTTCTATTTGAGAAAAAAGATTTTCATAACCTATGAATGTCATTATTTTTGTGTTGGGCATTATTACAAATCGTTTTCGCAGTGATAGCGGAGAAAACACAATATTTCCCCTTTTAAATAAAATAAAAAAAATAAATTTATTTTTTATTTATAGCCTATAAAAAATTCTTATAAAAAGAAAAATATTTTTTTGAATTGCGTATAACGTATCCGAATATACGAAGTTTTTCTGTAGTGTAACGGAAGAAAAATTTGGGAAAAATAAAATTTGATTTTTGTTTTGAAAAATGAAAGAGGGGTCAGGGGTGAATTTCATTTTTCAAAACTCATTATTGTTTATTTAATAGGTTAAAACAAAATCCTTTAATTCAATTAAGGAAAAATAGTCTAATAATATTGGTCTATATTTCTCATCTTTTACGAGAATATATGCACCATTATCCCATCCAGAAAAGATTGCAAATTGAATCTTTTTCGAATCTATTTTTTCAAAATATTCATTAAGTTTATTTTCATCTTCCTTTATTATCGAAGAAATCCATGCTCCCTGAAGGGTCCTGCTGTCTGTCTGATCTTTATATTTTTCGAGAATATTTTTAAATAAATCAACTGGGTCTGGCGCACTCGGTAGAGAAATATTTTCAGGCGCAATACCAGCTTTTAATTTTTTCGACAATTCTAAGCAATATTTTAAATGGGCTATGGTGCTTTTTATCCTATTTTTTACTTCAACTAAAATGATGTATTCGCCATTTTTTATTTCCCAGTCTATATTCCTTCCTTCATTACAATTATTTTGGCTTTCGTATTGTGCTTTTAGCCCAACTCTTAAATTAAGAATAGGCCTCATTTCAAAAATATAATCTTCGTGTTTATCGATATTATTAATGTTTTTAATGTAATTCTGTATTTCTGAGGGAGTTAAGTGTTGTAAGGCTGTTCTTAGAGCGAGATATAAATGTTTTATTTCATGATTTTGAATCCCGCCGGAACAATAAACATAAGTATTTGATATTTCCAAGGGATTTCCAAAATTATACAATGGCATATTTCCGAGAGAATCATTAGGAATAGTTGCTTGTTTTATCTCAGGCGGTAACATGCCAAATATCTCCAGAACCCTTTTCCCATTATCTTTCATTTCTAATCCTATCTTCTTAAATTCAGCAAGCATCATGGATGTTGAATTATTTTTCATAAACACTTGAAGTTTTAAATTTTTTATGCGACTTAAGAAGCAGAAAAAACACCTTTTTCCCCTATATAAATAGTTAAAAATCAAATTTTCTGTCATTATTTAAATCACAAAGTCTTAAAATTACGCAAAGATAAAAAATTTATTTCGGCATAACGTTTAAGAATATCTGAAGTCCTGCGCTTTGGTTTCTATGCGCAAAACCTTGATATTCCTACTTCTTTGCTAATCTCATTATACCTTAAATTACAGCAAAACGGAAAAGTGCGGGATTTGGGAGAAAAAAATTTGCCCTCCTTTTAGTTTTAATTGCGGCAAATTTTTTGAACCAGATATTCTTTGTTATCGGATGTAGCAAAAAACAAACATTCCTTATTGTATTTATTTTTTTTCAAGCCCTTTTAAAATTTTTTGTAGTCTTGACAGGCTGGCTGTTTTCTGCTATACTAACTTAATACTAATTTTGGTGCCTGTACATTACAAAACTCGACAAAAGGAGGTCGCCGTGAAAGATATAATTTCAGTTACCGCAGGAATATTGTTCATTATCGGATTTATACCTTATGTTCGCGCCATTTTGCGGAAAGAAACAAAGCCAGCAAAAACATCGTGGATCATTTGGGCAAGTCTCGATACCATTACGCTCGTAGGAATGTATGCCAAGGACACTGTCAATGGACAAATCCTCGGTGCGGTCATCGGCGCATGGGTTGTTGTAATCTTCGCTTTGAGATACGGGACTCCGGGCTGGACAAAGCTGGATAAGTTTTGTCTTGGTGGCGCTGTGCTCGGCATAGCACTCTGGCAAATATTCAGCAATCCAGTTTTCGGAATCGTGACAAGTCTCGGCGTAGTGTTTCTCGGCTCCATTCCGACATTCGTGTCAGCATGGAAAGACCCAAGTCGCGAAGATAAGTTGGCATGGACAATCTTCTGGGTTTCCTGCGTGTGTGCAGTTATTGCAATTCCACAATGGACACTTGCAGACGCTGCGCAACCAATGACTTTCTTCGCAATCGAGACAATCATGATGTACATTTTGTACTTTCGCGCTCGCTAAACAAGCGACGCATTGCAAGGCTATCAGCTGAATACTGATAGCCTTTTTCTTTTCTAAAAATTTTAAAAGGGCTTGAAAAAAAATATTAATAAAAAAGTTTGTTTTTTGCTATTTCCGATAACTAGTTGTTATATAAACTTTATACCTTAATTATACAATAAAAACAAGATTTTTGTATTAAAAAAGGGCCCACTGGCCACTCCTTGTTATATTATATAGTTAATAATAAGAGTCCGCCTAAAGATGAGCCCCTCTCTAAAGATTCTTTTTGTAATCATCTTTAGAGAATGGTGGCTTTTTTATAAAGCCAATATTTTTCTACCATTTCATGGTAGGCTTGCGATGATAAGCCCCCTAATTTTTTTTGTTTTTGTTTTGATTGAAATAGTGGAAAAATAATTTTAAAAACTTTAAAGAACATTCTATAATCTTATTATAGCATATTTTTAAAATCAGTGCAATAGTTTTAGACCGACTGTCAAGTGGGCTAAGATTAAACAAAAAATTTAGTTATTAATAAGTTATCCACAGCATATACTCAGGTTATTCAAATTTAAGTCAAGTGATTGAAATAAAAGAACAGTTTATCCACAGGATGATAACTGTTTTTGTGGATAAAATAAATTTGGCTAATATAAAATGTTTTTTGAAAAAAAGATTTTTAAATTTGTTGATGATCTGTGGATAAGGTGTTTATAATAAGATTAGATTGCGAGTAATCCTTAATAGTTTACAAATTAAGTTGTGTATTGGGTGCGGTTGGGGTTTCGCCTCACCTACATTCCTCGCCACCGGAATTGTGACTCGGAATTTGTCTCGCTATTACTAGTTCGACTCCCTCTAATCTAAAATAAATAAAATACGAGTCAAAAACCCGTATTTTATTTATTGAGGTCACGGTGGGAGTCGAACCCACGAATGACAGTTTTGCAAACTGTTGCCTTAGCCACTTGGCTACGTGACCTTAAACTATAAACAATATATCAGATAAGGCTTTTTTATTCAAGAAATGATTAATGGCCTTGCCCAGAAGATTTTGTCATTGCGATCCGCTCCCGCCCAGGCGGGACGGAGTGACAATCCCGTTAATAATCGGTAAAAAACACGAGATGGCCACGCTTCACTTCGTTGAGCTCGCCATGATAAGTGTCTTTATTGTTTAAACTGTTTAAACCCCTTGATTTTATTAAGCTTGATGTTTATCGACCTAAAATCTTCTGGGCAAGCCCCATGATTAGTAAAAGAAAAAGCTTTGTAATTCGTTTCCTCCCCTTAGCAAGGGGAGGAGCAAGGAGGGGTCTGATGTTAGGAATGGATAAGATTATTATAGGAGTCTATTGTATTATTTAAACCCCTCCCTAACCCTCCCCTTGATAATGGAAGGGAGATGGTTAGTAAAATAAAAAACCCGCCAGTAAAAAATTAGGGCGGGTTTTTTGTACGCTATATATTAGATAGATTCAATTTTTTTAATAATTTTAATATTCAGTTTTTTACGACCAAACTTTAAAGCCTCCTGCTTTTCAGTTCTTTTCATAGCAATATCAACATGGTTGGAGAAGCGTGAATTCATACGGTCGGTGACCATACAACGGCCGTAGCCTTCAATTTCCAATAAAGTACCAAATGGCACAAAGTTGGCGGCACAGCGTTTATAGCCTAATTCCAAGGCTAAACAAATATTTTCACCATTGGCGGCAGTACAAGGCGAGTTGTCGCACTGATAGGGATCGCCAACATTATAAGCACTAACACCCTTAATGCCCAAAGGAATAATAACCAATTCTTCTTTGGGTTGTTCGTCTGCTTGTTCTTGTTCGTTATCGACAAGCTCTGTTTGTATTTCAACAGAATCATCGGCTAAAGCTTTGTTTTCTTCCAAAGCCAAGACAATGGTTGGCGAAAAAATCAAATGATAAGACATCGCAAGCAAAAGCAGATTGCTGATAATTTTTATATTGTGTCTATTTAACAATGTTTCGCTGTAAATACTTTGTTTGTTGTTCATATAATGTTAATTTAAAAACCCCTAGCATATAGCATCGGGGATTTTAGAATAGATTATATTAGCAAATATTTAGAACATTGTCAATAGCAAGTGCTTAAAAATTTGTTGTTTTTTGGCTAATATTAGCTAAAATATGTTTTTGAAATGTTTAATATTAGCCATTTTTTGCTCATAATTAAGAGAAATTGCCAAGAGATCAACTCTTAATTTGTCTAAGCTGATTTTTTTCTCAAAGCAATAAAGCATTGAGGCTTTCTTTAATCGTTTGATTTTAAGGGTATTTAGCTGTTCTTCGGGCTTAACTGAGCTATCGCTTCTGGCGGTTTTGACCTCAAAAACGATAAATAAGTCGTCCTTTTTGGCGATTATATCAATTTCTTTGTGTCCCAACTGTTTGTTGGTGGCAATTATTTCATAGCCTCGGTGGCTTAAATAACCAGCGGCCAGTTTTTCGCCCAGCCTGCCTAAATTATAACTATCAGACATAAATAAAACCCCAAAGCGGGGTTTTAATTTTAAATTATGATAAATATTTGCTTCATAAATCACTATTTCGGTAAATATTTTTTAATAATTTTTTCTTTTTCCAACTCCTCTTTTTTGGCTTTGGAACTCTTGATTCTTTTGAAAATCAGAGTTAGCCAAGTAATGATTTCAGCTAACCAGAGTAAAAGCCAGAATTTAGCTGAGAAAAAAGGCACGAGCTCAAGACTAAAAAACATCAAAATGCAGGCTAAAATAAGGTTGGTTAGAGTAAAATCAGCTAAATTTGACCACATTCGACTCTTGTATCCCCTGTCTTTCATTATTTTTAAGTAAACAAAAAAGGCCACCAATAAAATAATAAAGGTTGCCATGGCTAATTTAGAATAATGACCAAAAGGGGCTGGTCTTAAATTAAACCAGAAAGTTAAACTAAAAAGGTTGTTCATAGTTATGCTTTTACAAATATTATACCGAAATGGTATTTGCCGGCCTCAAATTCTTCCTCCTTAATTAAGCCCGTTTTATTTGAAATATTAATAATAAAATCTTTATCAAGTCTAGAGTTTAGCTCCGGTCCCATGGGTGAGGAAATTTTTTTCCAGTCAATAATAGCCAAGCGACCGCCGGTTTTTAGCAATCTAACAGCTTCTTTAAGTACATTAGCTGGCTTATCGGATTCGTGCAAGGTGTTGACCAAAAAGATTAGATCAAGGCTGTTTTCTTCGATTCTGGTGGCTTTGTAGGTTTCAATGTCACTCCAAACGGTTTTTAGCTGAGTTAGATTGTGTTCTTTGATTTCCTTGTCAACTAAGGCTAAGTTGGTTTTTAAAATATCAATTGCGTAAACAAGGCCTTTTTTGCCAACATTTTTGGCGGATAATAAAGAAAAATAGGCATTTTTTCCACAACCAAAATCCCCCACTCTTTCGCCTTCTTTGATTTTAGCTTTTTCAAAAATTAAGTCAATATTTAAAAGATTGGTTTTGAGTGGTTTATTGATAGTCATATATTTTTAGCTAAGCGATTTTATTATAGCATTTTTTTATGACAAAATGTAGTTTAGTAATTTATTGATAATAAACTAATATAATCCAGTACAAATAAAAAAGCCCTTAAGAAATTTTTCCTAGGGCTTGGTAATAAGATGCTTAGTCTTAGTGCATTTCTACCCATTCTGGGTTATCTGAGCTTCCTTTACGATAAAAGTGTCGTTCAAACGGCATTCTTTCTTCAATTACAATAAGCTTTTTTTGGTCATCTAGGCCGAAATAGCCATTATATTTTTTTCCGTTTCTTAAAAATTCATAAAAAACAATAAAAGCCTCTCCTAAATACCTAGATTTTCTGGGGCCTGAGCTTGGCTTAAGATAATTAGCCTCAATAAACTTTGCGATAATTTCCAGTGGTATTGATTTTTCCTGCTGAGCTAAATCATAAACCGCTCTAAAAAGTCTGCTAGCTGGTACTAGCTGATCTAAGAGCTTGTTTTTACAAGATAGCACCATTGAGCGGTAGCGTTCTTTTGGACGCTCTTGTTTAAGATTTTCACGGTAATAATCAACAGCCTTCTTATAGATCTTCATCTCATATGAATCTGAAAATTCGAAAGTTAAAAGTTCTTTGAAGGACTCAGGGAAAGCATATAAATAATCATCGCCAGAGACATAAAGACTTTGGTCGTAGTTAGCATTTTGCGCCATACCTGTTTGCTCGATTGTGTCGTAGAATTCGCGATCGGTAACGACATTATCGCGACAGGGGGTTATGGCAAAAATTAAGTCGTCAATATCGGTTGTTTGGGGCGAAAGAATTTTAGCAGCATATTGGTTTATGCTATGGTTCGGACAGATAACTTTTGTAAATAGGCTATATTTTGGTTCAACTAAGCCTGTTTTGCTATGTCCTAAAAAACTCAGGACTTGATATTTTTTGGTAATGCGATTACCACACTCGCCACACATAAGATCCATTATCTTACTCCTTGTTTGTTAATGAACGGATTTAATTAAAAGATTGTAATATTTTTACCATTAAAAAGATGCAAAGTCAATGGTTTTTGGTTTGTTGTGATTTTTGTAAAGGGTGATTAGTTTAAGTGAATTTGTTTAAAAATTATTTAATATTAGCCAAATTTAATGGATTATAAATTTAATAAGGGTCTTGCCCGGCAAATTATAATATAATACACCGAAAAGACCTATGAAATATAGCAAATTAAGCGATTTCAAAATTAAAAAAATTTTTTTATGTCATCCCAGCGAAAGCTGGGATCCAGGGTTGGTCGCTGACTAAAAAGAATTAGCTAACTTTCGCCTTAATAGATATTAACTCCTGGATTCCGGCTCGCGGGCCGGAATGACAAAATAAAATATTTGCTGGGCAAGACCCTTTAATAAATAAGCTAATTACACAACATTGTCTTGCTGTCTTGGTCACGAGATTGCCACGTCGTCGCTAACGCTCCTCCTCGCAATGACAAAGAAAAAACTTTTTTTGACTCACACCACCTCCATTATTGCGCACCACCTTGCATAGACTGATTATGCGCCGTTGTTTTGTTATTTTGGTCACGAGATTGCCACGTCGTCACTAACGCTCCTCCTCGCAATGACAAAGAAAAAACTTTTTTTGACTCACACCACCTCCATTATTGCGCACCACCTTGCATAGGCTGATTACACACCATTGTCTTGTTATTTTGGTCACGAGATTGCCACGTCGTCACCAACGCTCCTCCTCGCAATGACAATTTTTTTGCAAATAACCACTATTATATAGCATTTTTTGCCTTTTTTACTGCTTTTTGTTCATTATTTCATCTTTTCTTTAGTTAGTTCATGCCCCTTCCCTTCGTTATCGCGTATCACCTTGTCTTGGTCACGAGATTGCCACGTCGTCGTTAACACTCCTCCTCGCAATGACAAAGGGGATGTTTTTTAGCTCATCCCACTCTTAGTTATCGTGTATCACTTTTTAGCCACATTTGTCATCCCGCACTCTTTTCTTGTTATCCCGCACCATTCCTTCTTGTCATCCCGCACCGCGATGCGGGATCCAGACAATATTTTGACCAATAAATAAAAAAGTAGTTTGAACTAATTTTTTATGGAACTGAATAACGTGTTTAATTAATTCCACAAAAAACTATATATTATTTAAGGTTTTTTCTTAGAGTTTTTTAATAAAACACTAGTTTAAACTAATAAAATCAAGAAATTGTTGTCATTGCGAGGGAGTGAAACGACCGAAGCAATCTTGTGGGGTGCTTGCTCAGACACGAGATTGCCACGTCGTCGCTAACACTCCTCCTCGCAATGACAAGGGGATGTTTTTAGCTCACCCCGCCCTTTTCGTTATCGCGTATCACCTTGTCTTGGTCACGAGATTGCCACGTCGTCGCTAACACTCCTCCTCGCAATGACAGTGAGGTAGGGGATTGTTTCTATGGCTAGATATAGACATGATTTAAATGTTTAAAATTAGCAAAATATTATTTTTTTAAAAAAATAAACCCATGAATTTTGGGTTTATTTTAGTTATCCACAGCCTTGTGGAAAACTTTAATATTAATTTTAAAAGATTTTATTTTAGAAGAGGGGATAAAGAAATATTTTCATTAATGATTACACAAAACTAAAGGTTTGCAATCAACCCGAAAAAAAAGGCTTATTTTAAATGATTTTTTGTTTTTATTTTAATTTTTGACGCTTTTTTTGTTGTGACATAGTTGGAATGAAAGAACTATAAATAATTTTTGTTTCTTCTTTTTGTTTTATCTTTTTACTATTATATTATAGCACAATTAAGAATTATGAGCAAAAAAATGAGCAAAAAAAATGGCAGTTTGAGATAGTTAATATCTACAAAACTGCCAAGTAAATGAACAATTTTAATCAAATGTTATCAGTAGCTACGTGGAGAATTCGTTTGGAAACAAACTCCCAATTGACTATGCCCAAGACAGCGCCAATCAAACCACCGAAGATCACAACAAGCACTTGCTCTGTTGATGACATGGCTGATGAAGCTAGCCATTGATAGCTGGCCAAACCGCCAAGTGTACCATCTATGGCACAAAGAAGTCGTTTATCCGAGTGAATCAGCTTAAATAAGTGCCAAATAAAGCGACCTACAAAACAAAGTCCCTTATAAAGACCAATGGCTGAATATTTCCACATGGTCCAAAATAAGAATTTTAAGATTGTCGGCACAGTCTTTAAAGCCCCCTTTGCCACCCAGAAAATTGCTTTGATGGCCGCGATAAGGTAAAGAGAGTTTGTTATGGATATCCCGTTACAGTCAGCTTTTTCCATGGCCCTTTGTCTTGCTTTAATTTCCCAATCTGTTAAGTCTGGGTTAAATAGAGTTTTTTTCAGCATCCAATAAGATTTTTTTTCTAGTTTCATGTATTCATCTGTTAGTACAAATAAAAAAAGGCTTAGGTTAACGGTAGTTAATGGAACTGGACATAAAATTAAAAATATAGCAAGGAAGAGTTCTTTGTCTTTTATTATGGAGTCAGATATCATAAGAAAACAAAGAAATAAGTCAATTATCAGATTAAAGACTAGCCATGAGTAAAGAATGGGGTGAGGCTGTTTGGCTGACGTGAGCATCTGGTTTAATGCGCCAAAACCACTTCCCTTGGCTTTATGCCAAGCTTTTGGTATGGCTCGAAAAATTTCACGAAATTCATAGGCAATATAGCCACCAGCCAAGCCGGCGAATGATCCAAGCCACCAATAATTTGGTGAAAAAAATAAAGCTACGGCTGAGCAAAGAGCTCCACCGATAAAGCAGGCGAGTGCAATTTTTCTGGTTTCCATTGTAAATTCCTTATTTGTTAAAGTGCTGTTAATTTATTTTATGGTAAAATTATAATAATATGATATACTTTTGTCAATAGATATTTATTATATCAAAAAAACAAGGACAGGGGCCTTGTTTTTTTGATATTTTTTTGGTGGACCGTAAGGGATTTGAACCCTTGGCCTCCACAATGCCATTGTGGCGCTCTAGCCAACTGAGCTAACGGCCCCCTAATTAAATTTTTGATTTATTAATTCTATGATAACTTTTATTTCATTGTAAATATCGGCTGATAAATAGTCTATTCTGCAAACGCCCTTATAATCTGGTTTTTTTGATGGTTTACCAATTGTTCTTTTGTCAATTTGGGCTTTATAAAATTGTTTTAAGGGAATTTTTGTTGTTTGTGACCAGTATTTTTCTAATAAAGTTATATCATGATCAGCTCGACATTGTAAAGTGCATCTGAATTTTTGTTCGTCTATTAAGTAGCACAACCGTAATAGTTTCAAAAACAATCTTATAATATCGGGATTTGAGTTGCCAAAAATTAAAGAACCTCTTTGAGTCTTTGATCCCTCGCCTAAGTAAAGCATAACCAAAGCTATTTTAGCAATACCCTTGTCGTATAAAAGTTTTGTAAGATGTTGATTTTTGGTGGCAATGTTTTGTAAGTACTTGCCTCTTTTGTTTTTATTAGCGATTAAAGCGAGACTTCTTGCTTTGACTAAATTTAATTCTTTTTGTTTTTTTATTTTTATATAATACTCTTTTGGCAAATCAATGTTTTTGCACCAGTAAGAGAGGGTGCTTTTGGGCACTTTAATTTTTAAATTATCGGTTATCTCTTTGTAAGTATAGCCCTGTTTTCTTAAGATTATTATTTTTTTTATTAAACCTTTATTCATGAGGTAATTGTACCACAGAAATTATCAATGTACAAAAATTTTTTAAGTATTTTTATTAGGAAATTTCTTTAACCCAAAGCTATATGTGTCTCCGAGAGGAATCGGACCTCTATCTAGGGCTTAGGAGTCCCTTGTTCTATCCATTGAACTACGGAGACTTGATTGGTTTAAATTTAACAGAAAAAATTGGTTTATGTCAATTAAAATTTTAAAAAATTTAGTCAGCAACGTCTTTACAAAAGCCTATATTTTGATAGAATACAAGTATCTTTAGCTATAAAAATTAAATTTAAATCTATGTTTGCGAAAAATGCGCCGTTAGGAGGGATATCAAACAAAGATGCCGAAACTATTATTGGCGCCTCGGTTAAAGTTGAGGGCAATTTTGTTTGTGAAGGAGACATGATTGTTGATGGTGAGGTTAAGGGTAAGATTGAAACTAATGGTTTTTTGCAAGTTGGTACCAAGTCTTTAATTAACGCTGATGTTAAAGCCGGCAACGGCAAAGTTAGCGGTGAAATTCACGGCAATGTTAAAGTAATTGGTTATTTGGAATTAACTGCCACAGCCAAAATTTACGGCGACATAGAGGTGCAAACCCTATCTGTAGAAAGTGGTGCTTTATTAAATGGCCAGTGTTCTATGAGCTCTGTGGGGGCTAAAGAAACCGAACAAGAAGCTTTTGACAGCGAAGATGCTCAAGACGCTGAAGAGGCTTAATTTAGCATGCATATTTATATCTATGACTCTTTTTTGGGTCAGAAAAAATATTTGTCTCAAGTCCATGAGGTTGAGGCTAGAGTTACCGATCTTGGTTTATCCGGCCGGGTTTGTCGTTTGGGTCAGTTGCGCAGTTTGTCGGATGTGGTTAGAGGTGAGTTAAGGCGAATGCCTAAAACTATTGTGGCCATTGGTGATGACAGTTTGGTGAGTCGGGTTATTAGCTTGATGGGGGGCAGTGGTGTGGCTTTGGGTGTTATTCCTGTTGGTGAAAGCAATAAGATTGCCGAAGGACTGGGTATTAATGCCGAAAATGCTTGCAATGTTTTGGCGGCCAGACGAATTATTCAGATTGATTTGGGCTTGGTTGATGATCGGGCATTTGTGCGTCGCGCCGAATTGACAGGTAAAAAAATCAAACTGCAAATTGACGGCAACTATACTATTTCTTCGCCCAACACTAAAATTGAAGCGGTTAATTTTTTATTGGACAACGATGAAGCTTTGGTTAATAAGCGTCCCGAACCGCAAAGTGGCAGTTTGTATTTGATGATTACCAAAGAACAAAAAAGCGGTTTTTTAAAAAAAGAGTACGAACAATCTTTTATTCCTTTTAGGGAATTATTAATCCAAACAGACGAAGTCGAGGCTCGTTTGGATAATTTAACCACGGTGCGTCATCCCAAACGTTTGTCGGTTTTGCCACAGGGCTTGGAGGTGATTGTCGGCCGAGAAAGACAGTTTTAAATTTTAGGTCTCAAGTCTCAAGTTAAAAGTTGACGGTGGGCGAGTCTACTTGTCTGTGGTAAGTAGGTGTGCCTGCATGATAAAATTATATCACTTGTTAGATAAGAAATGTTTTAAAATTAAAAATTTTAAATTAAAAATTATAAAAATAGTATGTCTTTAATACCAACAGTCATAGAAAAAAGCGGTTATAACGAACGCGCTTATGATATTTATTCACGTCTTTTAAAAGACCGCATAATTTTTTTGGGTGAGCCGATTAGCGACCATGTGGCTAATATTATTATTGCCCAATTTTTGTTTTTGGATGCTGAAAATAAAGATAAAGATATTAAATTTTATATCAACACGCCTGGTGGCTCAGTGACAGCTGGCATGGCAATTTACGACACCATGCAATATGTTGGCTCAGATGTTTCCACAATTTGTGTGGGCATGGCTGCCTCTATGGGCGCTTTGCTTTTGGCCTCTGGCGCGTCAGGCAAGCGTTTTGCTTTGCCTAATAGTGAGATTATGATTCATCAAGTAATGAGTGGCGTCGAGGGTCAGGCCAGTGATATTAAAATTCGTGCCGAGCATATTTTAAAAGTCAAAGATAAGATGAATCGGATTATGGCCAAGCATACCAAACAAAAAATCTCTGTTGTTGAGCGCGATACTGATCGGGATAATTTTATGTCGGCTGAAGAAGCCCGCGATTATGGTTTGATTGATAAAATTATTGTTAAATAAACAAGAGTCTTGCCCAGAAGATTTTGCCATTGCGATCCGCTCCCGCCCAGGCGGGACGGAGTGGCAATCCCGTTAATAACCGGTAAAAACACGAGATGGCCACTCCGCCCCGGGCGGATCGCCATGACAAGTGCCTTTATTGTTTAAACCCCTTAATTTTATTAATCTTGATGTTTATCGACCTAAAATCTTTTGAGCAAGACCCATAAATAATTATCTAAAGCCAGAAAACTATTGGCTTATTTTGCTCTTAGCTCTTTTTATACTATAATATATAGTAAGCTTATGTTTAAAAGATTAAAAAAAGACAAGACGCCTGATGCTGAGTTAAATGATCATGATTTGATGAGTCAATGGATTGAAGAAAATGATGAAATTAACGAAGGTCACTTATCAATTGATGTTTATCAGTCCGGCGATAATATTATTGTTAAATCAACCATTGCCGGCGCCAAGCCTCAAGACTTGGAGGTTTCGGTTAATGGCGATGTTTTGATTATAAAAGGGGAGCGTCATTTAAGTGAAGATGTTGATTACAACGACTATATATATAGAGAATGTTATTGGGGCAAGTTTTCCAGAACAGTAATTTTGCCAAGTCCGGTTGACGATACTAAAGTTGAGGCTGGTTTGGAAAACGGAGTTTTAACGGTTGTCTTGCCAAAATTAGGTAAAGCCAAGGAGGCTAAAATTAAAATAAAAGGCGAGTTATGAAGTTGGAATTAGCCGTTGATAGAATTGAAGGCAACAGAGTCGTGCTGATTGACCAAGATCAGAATATTTTTGTTTGGCCTAAAATAGTTTTGCCAAAAAATCTTCATGAAGGTCAACTTATTTTTGTGGACTTAAGTGATTCGCCACAAAACAAAGAAGCTCAATCACCAGACACAGCTAAAGATATTTTAAACGAGATTTTTAAGCTGGATGAATAAATTTATGTTTAAGGCCACTTTTAGAAAACAAGCCGTAAAATATTTTGCTGGCTTGCTTTTAATTGTCTCATCTTTGGCGGTTATCGGCATTTGGTTTTTAATGATGATGCAAATGCTTTATCGGGATAAAATTTATCCCAGAGTTTTTGTGGGTGATATAGCCTTGGGCAACAAGAGTCGGGCTGAAGCTAAGCAAATTTTGGATCAAAAAATTAAAGATCTTAATCGGGGTGTAGAATTTTCTTGGCAGGACAAAAAAACCGTTATCAGTCCCAGCTCAGTTTCTTTTGATGGTGATTTGGCTTATCAGCTATTCGCCTTTGATACGGAAAAAACCATTAATGACGCTTATGGTTTGGGTCGTGGTAATTCGGCATTTGGCAATTTTCAGCAAAAGCTTTCTTGCTGGCTGTGGTCATGTAATGTGCCTTTGGCGGTTAATTATAATCAAACTAAAATTATTGATTTGTTGAAACAAGAATTTTCTTCTTTTGAGGCTTACGCCGAAGATGCTAGTTTGCAGTGGCAAGGTGAACATTGGCAAATAAAAAGTGAAAAATTTGGCCATCGTTTTGATTATCAGGCAGCCAGCGCTTTATTTTTAAATAATTTGAGTCAAGTTAAAAATAGCCCAATCAGATTAATTTTAGAAGAGGAGGCGCCTAAAATTTTTCAAGCGGAAGTTGGCGACCTGAGTCCGCAAATTGATAAGTTGACCGGCTTGGTGCCTTTTGTTTTAAAGTTTGAGGACAAAACTTGGACGGCTTGGGCGGGGGATATTCGTTCTTGGCTGGATTTAAGAATTGATTATCAAACCAAGGGCAAAAATATTTCAGTAGATATTAATGAAAAACGGCTGGGAGAGTATTTTGATAAAAAAATTGCGCCAGCCATCAATCAACTGCCAAAGGAAGCTAAATTTGATGTTGCTGATGGGCGAGTATCTTTGTTCCAAGCTTCTAATGATGGTCGTCAGATTGATATAAAAACTACCGCGGAAAATATTAGACAGGCTATGAGTTTAAACACTAAAGAAGCAAATATTGCCGTTGCTATGGCCAAAGCAGAGTCCGATGGCAAAAATATTGATACCATGGGCATAGAAGAAATTATCGGCACCGGTACTTCAAATTTTGCTGGTTCGCCGGTTAATCGTCGGCATAATATTAAAGTTGGTGCGAGTGCCATCAACGGTTTGCTGATAAAACCAGGCGAAGAATTTTCTTTGGTTAAGGCACTTGGCGAGATCGATGCTTCAACCGGTTATTTGCCCGAATTGGTCATTAAACAAAATAGAACTATTCCTGAATATGGTGGTGGACTTTGCCAGATTGGCACCACTGCGTTTAGAACGGCTGTTGAGTCTGGTTTGAAGATTACTGAACGACGCAGTCATTCTTATAGAGTCCAATATTATGAGCCGGCCGGTACTGATGCCACTATTTATAATCCTTGGCCGGACTTTAAATTTGTTAACGACACTAAAAATTATATTTTAATTCAAACTAGAATTGAAGGTGATGTTTTAACTTTTGATTTTTGGGGTAAAAGAGATGGGCGAATCGTGGAAAAAACCAAGCCGGTAATTTATAATATCGTTAAGCCACCACTAACTAGGATTGTGGAAACTTTGGATTTAAAACCAGGAGTAAAAAAATGCACAGAAAGAGCGCACAATGGTGCCAGCGCTTATTTTGATTATAAGGTGACTTATGCTGACGGCACAGTCAAAGAAGAAAGATTTAGTTCTCATTATGTGCCTTGGCAGGAAGTGTGTTTGCTTGGTGTGGAAGCTTTAAGTGATCCAAATAAACCGGCAGATGGACAATTGCCACCAGCTAATCCCGACGCTCTTAATGTTGTGGCACCAACAGGCACAGGACAGTAAGATTTATTTTTTAAATAAACATACCACCAGCTTAACACTGGTGGTATTTGTTTTATTTCTTTTGTCATTCCGGCCCGCGAGCCGTAATCTAGAGTTAAGTAGGACATCATCTGTCATTCCGGCCCGCGAGCCGGAATCTAGAGTTAGATAGGACTAACGAGAATTAACAGACTCCACGTTTGCCTAAATTAACTCCTGGATTCCGGGTCGTGGCCCGGGATGACAGAGCTGGTGGGCGGTCGTGGACAGGAATAGCAGAATCGGCAGACAGACGCGCTCATTAGCTCACGCTGGCGGTTTATCTGGTTAAATAAAGAACCGCTTTCTAAAAAGAAAGCGGTTTTTTTGGATAGCGCTACGGGCGCTTTTAAAAAAATAAAGTCGCGGTGGGTTTAGCCTTACCGGTACATATAATGCACAGGTGGATTCGGTGTAAACACCTACTCAGGATACCACTAGTCGTTGATTAAACCGGTTTTCCCATAACCGTGCTATGCAACTAACTTGGTGTGGTCCTACTACCCCTTAATAAAAATTAAGGTTTGGGCTCTTCCGATTCTTCGGTTCTATTGATCAAGTTGATTATAAGCATCAACAAGGCTTGTCTTACCAAATGGTGGCAAACTCTCCCTTAACTTCAGGAATCACATTTGTTTTTTTCTCAGCCACGACTTTTGTTGGGAAGGTACGATAAAACTCTATTTATTTAATTATATATAATTTAGTGAAATAATGCAATATAATTAAGAGTTGTGATATTTTTTAAATAAAAAAGCCCCCTGTTAAATTAATAACAGGGGAAGCTAATCAAGTAATCAATTAATGCATTTTTTGGATGGATAGGGCAAAAGCCTGCTAGAGTAAGCTTACCGTGATTACTTTTTAAGATTAGCTTAAGCGGGTAGGCAAAGAAATTTGCGTTAGTAGTCGTCCAGTCGAAACCAGCAGACACTAACGACAAAGTCCCCATGCTTGTCGTGCCTATCCCGCTAAAGATAACCTTGGGTTGGTGCTTTTAAGGAGAAGCTAAATTTAAACCTTTAAATAGTCATCGCCCTAAACTTAAATAAATTTTTAAGTGATTTTAAAGTATATCATATAAACAAAAAGTTGTCAATAGCAAAAAATATAAATTTAAATATAAATTTTTAACGTTATATTTTTTGCTAATATTAAGTAAAATTATTAAAAAAAGAAATACAAGACAAATCTTTGCTTAATTGTCGTTGGGTTGGTCATAAAGCGGGGTTTTGGATAATAAAACCTCGCTATTGTAACGAGGTTTTTGATGGTGATTAATAGTCTTGGTGGAGCCAAGGTTTGTTTTGCCTGGCGTTGATGAAGTCGCCAAAGATGTGTTTTGGTGGTCGATAACTTGGGTAAGTAGCAATTTTAAAATTGGTATCCCCTAACCTTTGACTGAAAAATTCGGTTAGATCCTCATCAACCAAGACATCAAGTTTTTTATCATAAGCTGTTTCGGCCAAGCGATCAACGCAATCCCACATATGAAAACCGGCCAGACGCAGAGTTGTGATTTGACCAAGTTGATCGATGATACTATCGGCGTCGGGGTAAAGATTGGTGCGGTTAGTATTTTCTTGACTAAAATCAAGACCAACTTTGATGATTTTGTCGTTTGGCTGGAGCTTGATAATGTCGGCAACTTGGCAGTCGTCAAAAAGCGCGTAATTGATAGTAAAATTTTTTTGGCGATACCTTCTGTCGATGCATAGATTTAATAAGTCGCTATACTTTTGTCTGAAGTCAGCTTGGCGATGCCTAATTTCAAAATCAAAGTAAGGTTGTATGGGATAAAGAAAAAGAAAAGCCTTTGTGGTTGTCATTGAAATTTCTCCATTAGTTTATAAATTGTTAAAGTTCTTTTTGCTAGTTAAGCGGTTTTTGTGATGAGTGTTAATATTTGATTTATAAAACGTCTTTTAAATATCTACCGGTGTGGCTATTGGGATTTTCGGCAATTTGCGGAGGTGTGCCCTGAGCCACAAGTTGACCGCCGGCATCACCGCCTTCTGGCCCCAGATCAATCACCCAGTCAACTGATTTAATAACATCTAAATTGTGTTCAATAATCAAAATTGTATTGCCTTTGTCAACCAATTGATTGAGCACATATAATAATCTTTTAATATCTTCAAAGTGTAAGCCGGTGGTCGGTTCGTCTAAAATATAAAGAGTTTTACCAGTGGCGCGACGTGATAATTCTGTGGCCAATTTGATGCGCTGGGCTTCACCGCCGGATAAGGTGGTGGCTGATTGGCCGAGTTTAATGTAATCCAAACCAACCTGCGATAAGGTTTGCAGTTTTTGATTGATAATCGGTATGTTGGTAAAAAAATCTCGGGCCTCTTCAACTGTCATGTTTAAAATTTCAGAAACATTTTTGCCTTTGTAATGTATATCTAAAGTTTCTTTATTATAGCGAGCACCATGACAAATATCACACTCCACGTAAACATCGGGTAAAAATTGCATCTCAATTTTTATCAAACCGTCGCCGGAGCAGGCCTCGCAGCGACCACCCTGCACATTAAAAGAAAAGCGTCCGGCTTTGTAGCCACGTAGTTTGGCTTCCGGCAGGCTGGCAAATAAATCACGGATTGGCGTAAAAGCGCCGGTGTAGGTGGCTGGATTGGAGCGGGGAGTGCGACCGATAGGTGATTGGTCAATATCAATTACTTTGTCAATATTATCTAAGCCTAAAATTTCTTTGTGGGCGCCGATTTGCACTTTAGCTCGGTAAAACTTTTTAGTTAAAGCGTTGGCTAAAATGTCGGTCATGAGAGTTGATTTGCCTGAACCAGAGACGCCGGTAATGGCCACAAATTTGCCCAAAGGAATTTCCACATCAATATTTTTTAAATTATGTTCTTTGGCGCCTATAATTTTGATTGACTTGTTATTGCCGGAGCGAAATTTACTTGGGGCTTTGATGCTCTTTTTGCCGGACAAATAAGCGCCGGTAATAGATTTAGGATTGGCCATGATTTGCTTGGGTGTGCCGGCGGCGATAATTTGTCCGCCATGCTCGCCAGCGCCAGGGCCAACATCAATTAAATAGTCGGCTTCCATCATGGTTTTTTCATCATGTTCCACTACAATTACCGTGTTGCCCAAATCACGCAAATTTTTTAGAGTGGTGATTAGCTTGTCGTTGTCACGCTGGTGTAGACCGATTGATGGTTCGTCTAAAATATACAAAACACCCATCAGCGAAGTGCCGATTTGTGTAGCTAGGCGAATGCGTTGAGCTTCACCGCCGGAGAGAGAGCCGGAACGACGATCCAGAGTTAAATAATCAAGGCCGACATTGGACAAAAAATTTAAACGAGTGTTGATTTCTTTTAAAATCGGCTTAGCGATTTTTTTGTTTTTGTCTTTTAGACTGCCATTACTTTCCAAGTCTTTAAAAAATATTTTATTTTGAGCGATTGACTGATTAACGATGTCGGCAATACCGGTGTCGGCCACCGTGACAGCTAAAAATTCTTGTTTTAAGCGACGGCCATGACAAGTTGGACAATCCAGCTCTTGCATGTAGTCTTCAATTTCTCGGCGGATATAATCAGATTCGGTTTCGCGATAGCGTCGTTCCAGATTGGGAATAACCCCTTCAAAATTATCAACACCATAAAGCACTACTTCCAGTTGTCTCGGTGTTAAATCTTTGATGGGCGTGTTAAGATCAAAGCCGTAGTCGCCGGCAATTTCACCCAATGATTTTAAGCGCCAAACTTGACCGTTAATATTGTTGTGCACCCAAGGTTTAACCGCGCCTTGAGCTAGAGTTAGACGTTTGTTTAAAATTAGTTCAGGATCAATTTCTAATTTGTGTCCCAAGCCGTCGCAATCTGGACAAGCGCCATGAGGTGAGTTGAAAGAAAAATGGCGTGGTTCCAGTTTGGGCAAACTGATTTCGCAAGTCGGGCAGGCCAAAAGACGAGAAAATAATTTTGGTGTAAACTTTTCTTTATTGCCAATCGGCAAAATCATAATTAAATCATTGCCCAAATCCAACCCCTTTTCCACGCTTTCGGTTAGTCTGGAAACATCATCTTTATTTTTATTAGCCTTCAAGCGATCAATAATTATTTCTAGGTCGTGTTTTTTATTTTTATCAACCGACAAATCTTCAAACTCTTCTAGACTATAAACAGCGCCATCAAAACGCAGACGCGAAAAACCGGCACGAATAATTCCGGAAATAACGCTTTTGTGCTCGCCTTTTTTACTTTGAATGATTGGCGCTAAAATTAGTAATTCTTGACTAAGATAGTTTTTTAAAATGTGTTCTATAATTTCATCAATAGAGTAGGGCTTAATAAGTTGCCCGCAAGTTGGGCAATGGGGCTCACCGACACGAGCAAACAGTAGTCTTAAATAGTCGTAAATTTCCGTGACCGTGCCAACGGTGGAGCGGGGATTTTGCGAGGTTGATTTTTGGTCTATGGAAATGGCCGGGCTAAGACCTTCAATCAGATCAACGTCTGGTTTGTCGGACAAACCAATAAATTGCCTGGCGTAAGCCGACAAAGATTCAACATAACGACGCTGACCTTCGGCGTAGATTGTGTCGAAGGCCAAAGAAGATTTTCCAGAACCGGATAAACCGGTAATTACCACCATTTTATCGCGAGGAATATCAACATCAATATTTTTTAAGTTGTGGACTCGCGCACCACGAATTTTAATGAAGTTAGAGTTTATTTTTTGAGGCATAGTAGAGATTTAATCCCAAGTAGTATAAAACATTTTTTCAGTTTGAGCAAGACCACAACATACAACACATAATTTGTAATAGGTAAGGGGAAAATTTGAGGAGTTGGGATGTATTTCTCATAATTCCCCTCTTGAGAGGGGTTGGGGTGTGTTCGTCGTGGTCAAGGAAGTCTTTAATGGATTATTTGGTGGAATGACTACACACCCCGGTCCCGTCCGCGGGACCACCCCTCTCAAGAGGGGAATAATTAGAACCAAAACCCCTCTCAAGAGAGGAATTATTTAATATTAGCCGAAATTTACTTAAATTTTGGCATGTTTTGGCTATAATTAGCTAAAAACGTATAAAACACCCGTATTTATTGCTCTTGACTGTCGTTGACAAATATCTTAAAATATGATATAATTATAGTATAATCAAGAACTTTGAAAAACAATAAATATTAGTAATAAAGCGGAAATTAAGCTTAATTATTAGTTTCCGGCTTATTACTAATTATTTGTTTATATTTTATTAGGAGTTTGTTATGAATTTTTTTAACAAAAACAGCAAGGAAAAGTTCTCCATCAAAAGTTTATACAAAAAGTATTCAAGCCTGGTAAAAACAGAAGTAATAAATTCTGTTGATGAGGCGCTTATTCTTGAAGAGTTTCATAAAACATTTCCAAATTTTACCGCCAGTAACCTTACTAGCTTTGAAAAAAAGCCGATTAAACTAGTTTTTACCGAGACTGAAAAATACTTGCGTGTTAATTTCGCAAAAAATCCAATTGAAGCACTAATAATCTGGCATGTAACGCAAATACGTGAGCTTAATAAAATAACTAAAGGACAAGAACTTTTATTAAGAGATTTCTGTAATATTATAGCCAACGTCTAAATCAGTTATTATGGCCAGTTGATTTGGTTTAGTGGATGTTTAAAGCGAAAAATAAAAAAAGAGGAAGTTAAGCAACACAACAATGTGTTAAGCTAAACTTACCTCTTTTTTCTTTGTCTTCTTGTTTGAAGTTATAGTTTCTAGTCTAAAAATTGCTGATATTAATATGGTTTTGTTTAATTTTAAAAATTTTTGACCATTTAATTCTTTCATGTTGTGTTTTGCGCGCTAGGTGTTGCGCTAAGATTGACTTATTCTATTTTTTACGCTATAAAAGATTAGGAAGAAGCACAGTTTCGCTTTTTTTATTTTTTATATTTATATTTTAAAATGATACACACCCCGCCCTACGGGCACCCCTCTTTGTAGAGGGGAATAATTAGTATTTTTATATGTCAAAAACTAAAGATTTTATTATCGAAGAACTCAAACGGCAGATTGCCGATTTTAAGGTTGAGGCTGAAGAGCAAAGCTTTGGCACTGTGGTGCAAATCGGTGATGGTATTGCCAAGATTTCCGGCCTGCGAGAAGCTATGATGAGCGAGATGTTGGAATTTCAAACCGGTGGCGAATCGGTGTTTGGCGTGGTTTTAAACTTGGAAGAAGACTTGGTCGGTGCTGTGGTTTTGGGTGATTATAGTTTAATTAAAGAAGGTGATAAGGTTGTGGCTTTAAAAAGAATTTTGGAGGTGCCGGCCGGTGAAGGGATTGTCGGCCGAGTGGTTAGTCCTTTGGGCTTGCCTTTGGACGGTCAGGGTGAAATTAAGGCAGAAGCTTTTATGCCGGTGGAAAGAATTGCCCCGGGTGTTATCAGTAGAGAATCAGTTAACCAGCCGGTGCAGACTGGCGTTAAGGCTATTGATTCTATGGTGCCGATTGGTCGTGGTCAACGAGAATTAATTATTGGCGATAGACAAACCGGTAAAACCGCCATTGCTATTGATACGATTATTAATCAGCGTGGTCAAAACATGAAATGTATTTATGTGGCTATTGGTCAAAAAGAATCAAAAGTTGCCAGCTTAGTGGCCAAACTAACCGAAGCCGGTGCCATGGAATATACGACTATTGTTTTAGCCGGCGCCAGCGATCCGGCGCCAATGCTTTACTTGGCTCCTTATGCCGGTGTGGCTATGGCCGAACATTTTTTAGCTAAAGGTGAAGATGTTTTGATAATTTATGATGATCTAAGCAAACATGCCGTGGCTTATCGTGAAATGAGCTTGCTTTTGAAGCGTCCACCAGGACGCGAAGCTTACCCGGGTGATGTTTTTTATTTACACTCTCGTTTATTGGAACGCGCCTGCAAATTATCCAAAGAATATGGCGGCGGTTCTATTACCGCTTTGCCGATTATTGAAACTCAAGCCGGTGATGTTAGCGCTTATATTCCAACCAATGTTATTTCTATTACCGACGGTCAGATTTATTTGGAGCCCGATTTATTTTACAAAGGCCAGCGTCCGGCTATTAATGCCGGTTTGTCGGTGTCTCGCGTTGGTAGTGCTGCTCAAACCAAGGCTATGAAAAAAGTGGCCGGTAAGATGCGTTTGGAGGCAGCTCAATTTCGTGAATTGGCAGCCTTTGCTCAATTTGGTTCAGACTTGGATATGGAAACCAAAAGTAAATTAGAACGAGGCAAACGTTTGATGGAAATTTTGAAGCAAGGTCAGTATGCGCCTATGAGTATGGCAGAACAGGTGGTTAGTTTTTTTGCTTTAACCAACGGTCATCTTGATAGGGTGCCGGCCGATAAAATTTTATTATTTGAAGCCGGTTTAAAGCAGTATATTAATGACCAGTATCAGACTTTGTTGGCTGAGATTACCAAACAGGGCGCACTAAGTGATGAAATAAATGAAAATTTAAATAAAGTTATTAAGGATTATATATCAACTTTAGATTATATTGAAAGCTAAATACGTTGAATTTTAGATTAGATGACGGCCCGTCTGCTTGTGGTACACAGGTAGGCTCACACGCCAAGAGATCCCGGCTCGCGCTTCATTGCCTTACGGCAATTCCGCTTGGCCGGGATGATGGCTCACACGCCGTCAACTTTTAACTTATAGTATGTCCAGCACTAAAGAAATACAACGACGAATAAAATCGGTTAAAAGCACTTCCAAGATAACCAGAGCTATGGAAATGGTGGCGGCAGCGAAAATGCGTCGCGCTGTGGAAGCGGTTTTAAAAACTAGAAGTTATGCCAACTTAAGTTGGACGACTATTTTGAATTTGATTAATGATGTTGATTATAGCCGTTTACATCCGCTCTTAGTAACTAAGAAAGAGATCAATAATGTGGCTATTATTTTGTTTGCGGCTAATCGCGGTTTATGCGGTTCTTTTTCCAGCTCATTAATAAATAAAGTTTTGGCTTCAGTTGATAAACATCAACTTAATCAACAGGGCGGAAAAATAAATCATGAATTTTTAGTTATTGGTAAGAAGGGTTTAGCTTTAAGCAGTCGCTACGGTTATAAGGTGGTGGCTGAGTTTAATAAAAATGAGACGACTTCGGAAATTAATGATATTTTGCCAGCAGCCAAGATGGTTATTAATGATTTTTTAAGCGGTCGCTATGATAAAGTTTTGGTGGCTTATACAGATTTTGCCACAGCCGTTTCTCAAACCCCCAGAGTCAAACAACTTTTACCGATTGATATGAACGCGGTCGATGATCACTTGGGTGTGGTTGGTCAAAGTAAACATGTTGGCACAGATAAGGAATTTTTGAAAAGCAAAAAAGAAAAATATTTGTCCGATGCCTTGGGACACAAGTATAATTTTACCTACGAACCAAACCCCACGGCAATTTTAGATAAGATGATTCCCCGCTTAATTGAAATTCAGCTTTTGCAGGCCTTACTGGAGTCTAATGCTTCGGAACACAGTTCTCGTATGGCGGCTATGCATCAGGCTAATGAATCGGCTGACGAATTAGTTAGTGAATTAACTTTATATTATAATAAGGTGCGTCAAGCCGGTATCACGGCCGAAATTGCGGAGATTGCCGCCGGCGCTAATGCGTTAAGTTAATTTAAAAGTTTAAATTTAAAATTTAAAAACAATTTTAAATATTACAATTTTAAATTTTAAAACTATAACATTAAATTGTTGGTTATCGTTTTGAAATTTGAAATTTGATTTTTAAATTTAATTGGTATGTTAAAGGATAATAAAAAAACAGGTAAAATTAAGCAGGTTATCGGCGCGGTGGTTGATGTTGAATTTGACGGCGACTTGCCGGCCATCTATAACGCTTTGGAAATTAAAACCAAAAGCGGTGTTTTGGTTTTGGAAGTTGAACAGCATATCGGTTCAAGCGTTGTTAAAACTTTGGCCATGGGTCCGACTGATGGCTTAAAACGAGGTGATGAAGTGATTGATACCGGCGTTGGTATTAGCGTTGGTGTTGGTAAAGAAACATTAGGCAGAATTTTTAATGTTTTGGGTGAAGCCATTGATGGTATTGAAGCGCCAAAAATGGACAAGCGTTATGCTATTCATCGCAGTGCCCCTGATTTTACGGAGCAGTCAACTAAAACTGAGGTTTTGGAAACAGGTATTAAGGTTATAGACTTAATCTGTCCGATTGTTAAGGGTGGTAAGGTTGGTATGTTTGGTGGTGCTGGTGTTGGTAAGACTGTTATTATTCAGGAATTCATAAATAACATTGCTAAAGCTCATGGTGGTTATAGTGTTTTTGCCGGTGTTGGTGAGCGTACTCGTGAAGGCAATGATCTTTATCATGAAATGAAAACCGCCGGTGTTATTGATAAGGTGGCCATGGTGTTTGGCCAGATGAACGAACCGCCGGGCTCTCGCGCTCGCGTGGCTTTAAGCGCCTTGGCTATCGCTGAATATTTTCGCGATGAACAAAATCAAGATGTTTTATTATTTATTGATAATATTTTTAGATTTACTCAGGCCGGCTCAGAGGTTTCCACGCTTTTAGGACGTATGCCTTCAGCCGTGGGTTATCAGCCAACTTTGGCTACAGAGATGGGTGAATTGCAAGAGCGCATTACTTCTACCGATAAAGGCTCAATTACTTCTATTCAAGCGGTTTATGTGCCGGCTGACGATTTAACCGATCCAGCACCAGCCACCACTTTTGGTCATCTTGATTCAACTGTGGTGTTGTCTCGTGGCTTGTCTGAGTTAGGTATTTATCCGGCAGTTGATCCCTTGGATTCTTCTTCAATTATTTTAGATCCTAAGATTGTTGGTGATGAGCATTATCAAACAGCTTTGGGCGTGCAACGAGTTTTGCAACGTTATAAAGATTTGCAAGACATTATTGCTATTTTAGGTATGGAAGAATTGTCTGATGAAGATAAGCTAACTGTTAGTCGCGCTCGCAAGGTGCAGAAATTTTTGTCCCAACCTTTTCAGGTGGCCGAGGTTTTTACTGGTCGTCCGGGAAGCTACGTTAAATTATCAAGCACTATCGCCGGTTTCAAAGAAATTTTGGAAGGCAAGCATGATCATCGCAGTGAAGATGATTTTTATATGAAAGGTGGAGTGGAAGACCTACAATAATTTCAAAATCCAAATTACCAATATCAAATCAAGTCAAAAATCAAAAATTAAAAAACTTTTTTGCTTAACATTTAAACTTGGAAATTTGGCATTATGTGCTAAGGTTTTATAGATTTTTATAATTATTTTATGATAAATAATATTAGGTTCGAACTAGTTACTCCCGAAAGAGTAGTCTTGAAAGAAGATGTTTTTCAGGCTACTATTCCGACCGAAATGGGCGAGATCACTGTTTTGCCAAACCACATTCCTTTGGTGGCGATTTTGAAACCCGGCGTGGTTGAGGTTAAGCGCTCTGATGGCAGTTTAGAAATTTTGTCGGTGTCTGGTGGCTTTGTTGAGGTGCTTAAGAGCAAGATTGTAATTTTGGCTGATACAGCAGAAAGAGCCACGGAATTGGATGAAGTCAGAATTGAGGAGGCCAGAGCCAAGGCAGAAGCTTTAAAATTAGCCAAAAATCAGGCAGAGGCGGTTAATTTTGCTGATATTGCCACAAGATTAGAGAAAGAAGTGGCCAGAGCTAGAGCTGTTAGGCGTTGGAAAAACATAAAAACGTTTAAATCATAGGTTAAAAAAGCTTAAAATAAAGGAAAAAGTTAAAAAGAGGTCAAAAACCTCTTTTTGCTATTGACAAAATATTTTTTTTGTTTTAATATAAAACAACATAAAAATGAGTTCTTTTCAAATTATAAACATTAAATTAAGTTTTTTAAATCCATTATTTTATAGGGGGTTAATATGCCAGGTCAAGCAGCAATGACCGAAAGAAAAAGCAAAAGCGGGTTTTTGAAAAAAAATACTTCGCTAAACAAAGCAACCGAGCAGCCGGGTGCAAATTTAAACGGTAATGGCAAAAATCATGTTCATGTGCCATTAATCGCCAAAGAGCCTACTCCCAAGAAGTCGGTTCAGAGTTTCAGTGAGGAGGTGGATAAAAGAATCAAAATTCCACTGATTGAAACCGAAAAAGAGATTCTTAAAAGACTAAAGCTCAATAAAAAAGATATTGAGAAAGTAGTCGAAACAGTTTTTGCCGAAAAGACAATACCAATTAATAAAAATTGTAGTCTTTCTCCGCTAGCTCTAAACATGCTCTGTTATAAAATAATAGAGGTAAAGGAAGAGTGTCGTGATAACTTGGCAATAGTCAAAGATCAACTTGCTTTTTCAGATGATCAAAGTAATGGCACTGAAGAAATTTTTTCAAATGCCAGGCAATCATCTCACAAGGAGAGATACTATAAGGAAATCAATGACAACACAAAAAAGTGCTTAGAATTAGATGCCGTTTTGAATGAAATTAAAAGAGGCACCTATTCAAACAAATGCAAGGCGTGTCAAGAACCAATTGAATTTGCCCGTTTATGGGAGATTCCTCAAGCTAAACATTGTATGACACACAAAGACAGGGAAAACTTTTTTTAATGTTAAATCACAAGCCGCTCAGCAAAAGAGCGGTTTTTTTATTAACCAAATAAATCATTAGCGTGAGTCGGCGGTTGCGCCTGCCTGCAGGTTTAAAAGCGTAGTCCTCGGTGAGAATATAACCGCATTGTTTAATCACTAAGGTTTGCCGTAGGGACTGGGCTTGTCCCTGTCCTGTTTTAATCGCTAGGTTTGTTTTATGGATAAAATTTTTTTACTCTGTCATCCCAGATCGCAATCTGGGATTCAGGTCTACTCCGTCATCCCGGGCCACGACCCGGGATCCAGGAGTTAATTTGTATAAACTTGGGATTTATTAATATTTGTTAGTCCTGTCCAATCATAGATTCCGGCTCGCGGGCCGGAATGACGAATGATTCTTGTTAGCCCTGTCTGACCCTAGATTCTAGATTGTCCCGCTTAGGCGAGAATAAATAAAATAATTAGATTATAAGAACCCCTTATTATTTTTAGAAAATAATAACTAAGCAAACAAATCGGTTCCGCCGGTTAAACAGACGCCACCAGCTTAACGCTAGTGTATGGTTATTTGACTAAAAAATCAGGCTTTGTGATAATGAAGAATATGTTAAGTGTTTTAGATCTTCATATCCATTCCAAATATTCTCGGGCTTGCTCGCCGGCTTTAACTTTGGCTGGTATTGATGTGGCTTGTCGGCTCAAGGGTGTGGGTGTAGTGGCTTCGGCTGATTTTACTTATCCGGCCTGGTTCGCGTCTTTAAAAAATGAATTAATAGAAATCAACCAAAGCGGTTTGTATAAATTAAAAACCGCCTCAGATGGGGCTGTTAAATTTTTATTATCAACCGAATTGGCGCTAATTTATAAACAAGGTGGGCGAGCCAGGCGAGTTCACATAGTGGTGCATGCACCAAATTTACAAGCGGTTAAAGAACTTAATGATTTTCTAGATAAGCATTATAATATCCGTTCTGATGGTCGGCCGATTTTGGGTATGAGCGCCATTGAGCTAACTAAGCTTTGTTTAAAAATTCATCCGCAGTTTTTAATTTATCCGGCGCATATTTGGACACCGTGGTTTTCGGTGTTTGGTTCAAAATCAGGCTTTGATTCAATGGAGGAGTGTTTTGGTGATCAAACCGAATTTATTTATGCTTATGAAACCGGCCTGTCGAGCGACCCAGAAATGAATTGGCGTGTCAGCGCTTTGGATAATTTAACTTTGCTGTCAAATTCCGACGCTCACTCACCTGCTAATATTGCTCGTGAAGCTAATGTTTTTGAATTAAGTGAATTTAGTTATGGCGAGATTTATAATATTATTAAAAATAAAGATAGCGCCAAAATAAAACACACCATAGAGTTTTATCCGGAAGAGGGCATGTATCATTGGGATGGACATCGTGATTGTGGTTTCGTTTGTGAGCCCCTTGAGGCTAAAAAATTGAAAGGCCTTTGTCCAAAATGTGGCCGGCCACTAACGATTGGCGTGGCTAATCGAGTTGAGGAATTAGCTGATCAGCCGATAGGACGTCGTTCAGCTGAAGCGAGCGATTTTAAAAAATTAGTGGAGTTGGATAAAATTATCGCCGAGAGTTTAAATATTAAAAGCCGTTCATCTAAACAGGTGCAAAACGAATATCATAAATTAATCAAAGCCTTGGGCACCGAACTGTATATTTTACTTGAGGCTGATTTGACAGATATAAAAAAAGCCTCCAGCGAGAAATTAGCTGAAGGTATTCGTCGTGTTCGGGCAGGCGAATTGATTATAAAACCAGGCTTTGACGGACAATACGGGGAGATTCATATATTTAGTGAGGCGGAGAGAGAAAGGCAATATAAATTATTTTAGTGGTTTTACTTACGAACTTTAAAATTTTTTAAGTCATTTGCTTCATCTACGACATTTTTAATAAAATTTAATCCATGTGAATTGCTTGATGGGCTTTAGGTGTTTTTTTGCCAAAAACAGCCATGCCCCAGTTTATGTGTTTTTTACCTTTATGATCAATGTCGTGCCAGCGTTCTAATAATTCTTTGTCGTCCAAATAAGTTCGGACCAATTTATAGGGATCTTCAAAATATATTTTTTTGGCGCCGTAGCCGATAGCCACGACATAGTGACCATCATGCCAATCTTTTTGCCAATCTGGCTTTTCGTCAGCCCAAGCCTGCAATAATAAAATTACCGGAATTTTTTTATCTATATATTTTTTTACATCTTCAATAGTCATTTGGCCAGCCTCAAAACTTAGACCATATTTTTTAAAAACCTTTTTAAGACCGGCTATCGGTGTACCGCTTTTTTGGGTGCCAGCCATTTTCATGATAGTTTGTTCACCAAGGTCAACACTATAATAAGCTAAGACAGCTTGTGTGGCTATGGCGCCACAGTCGTATTCATAGGTTTGTCGGAGTTCTGGAAATTTTAAAATTTTCATACTTATTTTATTGCCTCATCTGCAAGATTTTATCACTACAGGTGGCAAATTGATTAGATTCTGGATCGTTGGTCGGAATAACAAAAAGATTTTATAAAATTTTTAATTCAAGTTTGTTGGTTTGTTCGTCCCAAAGCGCAAAACTGGGGGCATAAAAAACATTGGCCAAATTACCGGGGTTAATGAGCTGAACCCCGTTTTTTGTTTCCTCAAAAGGTTTGTGGGTGTGGCCGTAGAAAATGATTTGCGCTTTTTGTTTGATTAAATCGTTAGCTAAAAATGGTTCGTGGCAGATGCCGACAAGCTTGTTGTTTATTTTAACAATGCCACCTTGGCGACCAAGGTAAATAATGTTTGTGTATTTTTTGCTTTCAGCTTTTAGGTCGCAAACTTCCATATTACCACTAACTAAATATATTTTATTTTTAAAATTAGTCGCAATATAATTTAAGGTTTCGGCATTGGTAACATCGCCCAAGGCAAACAACACCTCGGCCTGCTTGGTCGTGGCGTTATCTAGGGCGGTTTTAAGATTAGCTAAATTGTCGTGAATGTCGGAGATGATAGCTATCATAATTTAAAATTAAGATATTGGTTGTATTTTTATTTTTTGAATTTTAAATTAGCTATTGATAGCTCATAATTAATTTGTTCTAGCTTTCTTAAATGTCCGCGAGCCTGGTCGTATTTAGTGCGTAAATAGCCGGTCATATCAAATTTTACCAATTCAGCCATAATATCTTCGGCTAAGTTTTTGACTTTTTTGGCTTCATCTATTTTGCCGGAGGCTGCTAAATTTGTTGCCCAGCGTGCCATTTCGCCTAAGAGGTCAGACAGGCCACCTAAGTAGCTGGTGGCGCTAATTTTTAAGCCACTGAATTTATCCAATTTTTTGCCAGTAATAACCAAATAAAATAACTTGGCTTCGGCATATTCTTCAACGGCTGCTATGTAGGCGCCTTCTTCAGATAACCTCTCGAAGCCAAAGTTTTTTTGCAGTTTTTTTAGTCTATCTTCAATGTCTTTAAGCGAGGTGGTGGCAGAAGCTTTGTCGCCTCGGTGTAAAGAAAAAATTACTCGCTTGGCATCGTGCAAAACAGCATTGGCAGCAGAAATAATTTGTCGGCGTTCCCCTTCCTTTTTTTGATAATCATTCTTTAATTCATCGAAAAATTTCTTGTTAAGCATAATGCCAGTAAACTTTTAATTTTTAAGACATAAATAAATTTATTAAAAATTTAGATTTATTTAAAAATTAAAAATTATAAAATTAAAAATTTAACAGATCCCAGGTTGTTTGTCCGACTTTGTCCGCCTGCTGGCGGAGATGACGGTTCACGTATTGTTATTTCGCTACTCTTAGAACTTCTTCTACTGTGGTTTCGCCTTCCAAGGCTTTTAAAATGCCGTCGGTTAAGACTGAGACAAAACCTTGTTCTTGGGCGGTTTTTTCTATGTCAACATCAATAGTGGTTGGTTGTTGAATAACTTTTTTAACTTCCGGTGTGATGGCAATAGCTTCAAACAAACCGATTCGTCCTTTATAACCAATACCACCACACTGTTCACAGCCTTTGCCACGAACGAAGGCTAATTCTTTGGGCACGGTGATGCCAGACAGGGGATTGATTGAATCGAGGATTTGTTTGACCTGAAGCATAGTAGATTCTTCTGGCTGATAAGGTTCTTTACAGTGCTGGCAAACTCGTCGCGCTAAGCGTTGGCCGATTGAGCATTCCATGGAACTGGCCAAAAGATTTTTTTCCACACCTAATTCATAAAAACGGGCAATAGCGCCGGCAGCCGAATTAGCATGGACAGTTGATAAAACTAAATGGCCTGTTAAGGCGGCTTCAATGGCGGTTTTGGCAGTTTCGGCATCACGAACTTCACCAATCATGATGATGTTGGGATTTTGGCGCATCAAAGAACGCAAAGCGTTAGTAAAGGTGTAGCCGATTTTTTCATCAACTTGGGTTTGCATAACACCTTCTAGTCCATATTCAATTGGATCTTCAACTGTAATGATTTTAATGTCAGGTTTGTTTAGTTTGCTTAAGATGGAATAAAGAGTTGTGGTTTTACCGGAGCCGGTTGGGCCAGTATTAATAATAATACCTCTGGTTTTGGTGATGGAATCACTGATAACATCTTTGGTTTTATATTTAATACCGAGCTCTTCAATATTAAGAGCTTCTGGTTGTTTAGTTAAAATTCTTAAGACCGCAGTTTCGCCGTAACCGCCGGTAATAATAGAGACACGACAATCATAACGTTCTTTTGGTACATAAATTGAAAAGCGCCCATCATAAGTGGCTTTCTTTTCGTTTAGGTCAAAGCCGGCTAAATTTTTAATCTCGCCAATTAGCGGAATGTAATATTCTTTGCCTAAGGTAGCGATGTCGTGCAAAATGCCATCAATGCGAAAACGTAAACGAACGCCGTTTTCAACAGGATCAATATGTAAGTCGCCAGCTTCAGCTTTTATAGCGGCAGCCACCAAGATGTTAATCATCTCGCTGGTTTTATAATCCTTGATGAGATCAGCTGAATTGATAAAATCTTTGGCGATTTGCGTACCGACGACTAAATTATCTTCACTTAACTTTATACCACGACCAATAGTTTTAGAAGTGACGATATCATAGAGAGCGTCAACATAATCCATTTTGCCGATAACTTTATAAACCTCTGCCAAACTGGTGGTGCCGGCCATGGCTTTGAGGATGCCATCTTGAAGCATGGTAATCATGCCGTTTTCAATAGCCTTCTCTAAAATCTTAAAAGCCGGTGCGTTATCTGAAGTGAGTTGTTTGATATTGTCCTGCATGTTGAAAATTTCAAAAATACCAATACGACCTTTGTAGCCCAGACCATTACATTTTTCACAGCCAGATCCAGCTTTGTAGAAAACTGGCAGATGATTAGGAATATCAATACCAGCCTTAGGTGAGATGACTGCCAGAATTTTTTTAACCAGTTCTGTTTCAGCTTCGCTTAGTTGTTGAATTTGGCGACAATGTGGACAAAGTTTTCTGACCAAGCGTTGAGCCATGATAGCATTAATTGCCGGAGTTAGTAAAAATGGTTTAATACCCAAATCTAAAAGACGAGGAATAACACCGGCCGAATCATTGGTGTGCAGAGTTGATAAAACTAAATGGCCAGTTAGAGAGGATTGAATGGCGATTTCGGCGGTTTCTAGGTCACGAATTTCGCCAATCATCACAATGTCCGGATCTTGACGCAAAACTGAGCGTAGAGCCTTGGCAAAGGTGTAGCCTTTTTTTTCATCAACCTGACTCTGGTTGATGCTTGGTAAGTGATATTCAATTGGATCTTCTAAAGTAATAATTTTTGTACCAGGCTGGTTTAATCGTTTTAGGACAGCGTAGAGGGTGGTAGTTTTACCGGAACCAGTTGGACCAGTGGTTAGAACTAAACCATTTGGTTTGATTATTTCTTTTTTTAATAATTCCAAGGCCTGAGGCAACATGCCCATAACTTCTATATCTAAACCAGTGACAGTTGATTCTAAAATTCTCATAACCACACTCTCGCCGTAGGCTGTCGGTAAAAATGATACACGAACATCAATTTTTTCTTCAGCCGATAATTTAATAGTAAAGCGTCCGTCTTGAGGCCGATCAGTGACATTGATTTTGGTTTTGGACATTATTTTTAGTCTGGCTACTACGCCATTCCAGCTAGCCGAATCAATTTTGGCTGCATTTTGCAAGACACCATCAACCCTAAAACGAACAGTAATGCCATCTGAGGCTGCTTCAACGTGGATATCACTGGAATCAAGCTTAAGCGCCGCGGCAATAACCAAGGTAACAACGTCGGTGATATTAACGCGATTAATTTTTTTCTCCAAACTGGCTAAGTCAGCGATTTCAGCTTTGTATTTTTCCAACTCTTCCGGTTTGATTTCTATGCCTTCTTTGAATTCAATTATTTTTGGTAAAGTTTTGTAAAACTTCAAGCCATAATCCAAGCTTCTCTGGGAGATCATGTAGATATCGGCATTTTGAAAAGAAAATCTTTCTTTTAAATCAGCCAGCTTAGCATGAACCGCTTCTGATTCTGGGTCGGTGCTGGCCAAGCGAATATTAAAACTATCTCTAAAAAAACAAACAGCCTTTAGAGCCCTAGCTTCATCTTCATCTATAATAGAAATACTTTCAGGCGCAATCGGGAAACCGAGTAGATCAATATAGTTATAGCCTAAAGAGGTGGCTAAACCGGCAGTAGCTTCTTCTGTTTCTTGGACATCCATTTCTTTCATCTTTTTGCTAAATTTGTTTTGAGGACTTTCTTCGTCAGTTTGGCTAGCTTCGCCGGCAAACAAATCTTCAATTGATGGTTGTTCTTTTGACATAGTTTTTTCTTAAAAAGTTAATTAAATTTTATCATTTTACTAGAGATAAAACAAACATTGACTTTTTTAAAATAGCTTGGTTTAATATAAGAAATTTTATAAAAGGTTCTTTCCAATTTTAAAAGAGGTGATTTATGACAGAGCAGATATTGGCAAAGAATTTTGTTAACGAAAATTGGCAAAATTTTTTGGCAAAAGAATTATCGCTTCAAGAAATTATTAATAGCAAGCTTGATCTTGAGCCAGAAAGAGTTAAGTTTGATATTGATATTGCCAAAAGGTTTGCTAAGTATTTGTGTGAGCCACAAAAGGCAATTTTTTGCACCGAAAAAGACCCCCGACGACCGGAATGTCAGCTTAAAACCTTTAATCTTCAGTATTTTATTGAAGGTTTAAATAGGATTAAGCAGGGAAATTTTTTTACATTCTGCTAATTTTTTAAAAATTTTAAAGACTCGTTAACTAAAACGGGTCTTTTTTGCATTTTGGGGGTGTGTTATAATAAAATTACAAATTTTCAATTTTCAATTTTCAATCAATTTTCAATATAAAATTTAACAATTTTTAAAATTGATAATTATTCATTGATTGTAAATTGTAAATTGATCATTGTGAATTAAAAATCGCCATTAAAATAAACTGTATCATCTGATTGATGTGGCTGATGGTTTGTATTATAAAATTATTTTATGTCAAGAAAACGTAAAGAAAATCCCTTAGATTATTTAACTTTACCAAGTTTAGGGCTTAATCCGGAAATTAAAAAAACTATTTGGGCTTTATTTTTGCTAACTTTAGCTATTATTTCCGGGCTTAGTTTGTTTGGTTCGGCTGGTTTGGTTGGTAAATACTTAAATCTAGGCTTAATTTGGCTTTTCGGTTGGGGGCGTTACTTGGCTCCAGTTTTATTACTGGCCTGGGCTTTTTTTATATTTTTAAAAGAAAGATTGTCCATCGGTGCTATTAATTATGTTGGTTTGAGTTTGTTTACTTTAGCCTTGCAGGGCTTAATGCATCTTTTTATTAGTCAAAAGGAATGGACTGTGGCTATGAGATCTGGTGATGGCGGTGGTCACTTGGGTTGGTTGGTTGCCTTAGCTTTACTTAAGGCCTTCGGTTTAATTGCCGCTTTTGTTATTTTGGCAGTAATTTTTTTGGTAGCTTTGATGTTTATTTTTAACAGTACCTTAGCTAGTCTTTGGGAGCGTAGTAGCTGGCCAGCTAAATTATTAATGCATCCAATCCATTTCCTCTATCAAAAAATAACTGGTAAAGAAGATAAGGATGAGGGTGAAGAAAAAGAAGAAGAGGAGGAAGAACCAGAAGAAGAAGCGGAAGAAGAGGAAGAAGAACCAGAAGAAGAAGCAGAAGATGAAGAAGGTGGGGTGCCAGTTGATGTTAGACAACCGGTCATGGCAACTAAAGCTGAAGAAGTGGAAAATATTTGGCAACCAACCAATATTAAGATAGATTTGCCTATCAGTTTGCTGAGTGTTAGTAAGGGTAAGCCCGTGGCCGCTGATATTAAAAATGGTCAGAAGATAATTCAAAAAACATTAGAAGAGTTTGGTATTAATGTTGAAATGGGTTTGATATCGGTTGGTCCAACGGTCACTCAATATACTTTGCGTCCGGCTGATGGTATTAAATTATCGCGTATTACTAATTTGAATAACGATTTGGCTATGGCCTTGGCGGCGCATCCGGTTAGAATTGAGGCGCCGATTCCTGGTAAATCTTTAGTGGGTATTGAAGTACCCAACAAAACCATCGCCTTGGTCAGCTTGAGAGAAGTTTTGTCCAGTGATGAATTTAAAAATCGTAAAGTTAATACCACCTTTGCTCTGGGTAAAGATGTGGCTGGCAAAGTTTGGTCAGCTGATATTTGTAAAATGCCTCATTTGTTGGTAGCCGGTGCTACCGGTTCTGGTAAGTCTGTTATGTTGAATACAATTATTGTTAGTTTGCTTTATCAAAACAATCCCGATGATCTAAGATTTATTTTCGTTGATCCTAAACGAGTGGAGTTAACAATCTATAATGGCATTCCCCATTTGTTAACGCCGGTAATTACCGAAGTGGGCAAGACGGTTAATGCTTTAAAGTGGTGTTTAAATGAGATGGATAGGCGTTTTAAATTATTGTCAAAGGTTGGCAAGCGTGATATTGCCAGTTTTAATCAAAGCAGTAAACAAAAAATGCCTTATATAGTTTTTGTAATTGATGAGTTGGCTGATTTGATGCTGTTGGCTGGCAAGGACGTTGAGGCTGGTATTGTGCGTTTGGCGCAGATGGCTCGCGCTGTGGGTATTCACTTAATTTTAGCTACCCAACGTCCAAGTGTTAACGTTATTACTGGCACTATTAAAGCCAATATGCCGGCACGTATTGCTTTTGCCGTGGCTTCCAGTATTGATTCTAGAACGATTTTAGACGGTATGGGCGCTGAAAAATTGTTGGGTCGTGGTGATATGTTGTTTTCCGATGCCTCTATGCCTAAACCAAAAAGAATTCAAGGTGCTTTTGTTGGTGACAAGGAAATTAAAAAAATTGTTGCCGAAATTAAGCGTCAGGGAGGCGCGGTTGAGTATTTGGAAGATGTGACAGAGAGACAAAAAGTTTCCGGTATGGCTGGCGTTGGTATGAGTGGTAATGTCAGTGATGATGACGACGCACTCGTGGTTGAAGCTAAAAATATTGTGATTAATGCTGGTAAAGCTTCGGCTACTTTGTTGCAAAGAAAACTATCAATCGGCTACGCTCGAGCCGCCAAAATTTTGGACATCTTGGAGGAGCATGGTGTTATTGGTCCATCTCAAGGTTCCAAGCCCCGTGAAATTTTAATGTCCAAAGAAGAGTATGTGGCCATGGAAAACCAAGCTATTAGTGGTGCAGCTCTTCATCGTCAATCTGAAAGTCAACCGCCAGCTAGGTATTTAGGTGACGATGAAGATGATGATGAAAATGATAGTGAAGATTTTGAAGAAAACGTTGAAGACGAAGATGAGGTTGAGAATGATGAGGACATAGAAGAAACCGACGAAGAAGAAATTGAAAACGAGGAAGATGAGGAATCTGATAATGAAGCTGAAGATGATGAAGATGTTGTTGATGATAACGAAGACGAGATTGAAGATGAAGAGTTTGATGAAGGGGGTGATAGTTCTGAGGATAATGAAGATGAAGAAGAAGCCGACGAAGAAGAGGAAGATGAGGATGAAGAGCCAAGAACTAAAAACAGCCCAAAGAAAAATCAAGATTACGACTTTGACAAATATTTTTCGCGATAAAATTTAATATTTTAGATTAATCACATTCGCCTGCCTTGCTGTTGGGTGGGTAGTCTCACACGTCGAGAAATCCCAAATAAAACTTCATACCTTCGGTATTCGTTTTTTTGGGATGACGGTTCACACACCGTCGCTTTATAAATTTTTAACTAAACAAGTATGAATCAATTTTTAAAACCAATTACTGACAAACTTAACCAAATAATGTGGGCGTTAATTTTTAACGGTTGCATTTTGGTAATTTTAGCGGCCTTCATAACTTGGAATATTTTTATTCTACAGTTGGTTATAGGCTTGGTGGTTCTGATTATAGCTTTTAGTTTTTTTTATGGTGCCCACAAGCTTTATGCCATCAAAAAAATGCTAAAAAAGTATTAGAATAGAGATTGGGTAGAGTTTTTAAGGACGGGGCAGAGTACCCCGTCTTTTGGTTGCCAAAACTGATTTTTTGTATTATTATCAATCAGACAAGTAAAAAGTTGTTTTTAATTATTCTAAATTTTATTTAATATGAAAGCTTTTTTAAAGAATTTTGCCATTTTTATCGCTATTTTTTTGGTTTTAGCTATGCTTTTTAGTTTGAATTCAGCCACTCAATCAAAGGTTGAAAAGGTTGGTTTACAAAAAGTGGTTAATCAGATTAATGATGGTCAGGTAGCTTCAATTGAAGTTCAAAAAAACAATCTCAATGTTCGCCTAACCGATGGATCAACCGAACAGGCTATAAAAGAGCCGACGGAATCCTTGTCGACTTTATTAAAAAATTTAGGCGTAGATAATGAAAAATTAGCCAAGCTAGATATTAATGTTAAAGATGAATCAAGCTCTGATGTTTGGTTGACGGTTATCTTGCCCTTAGCTTTGCCGGTTTTATTGATTGGTGCTTTTATCTTTTTTATGATGCGTAGTGTACAGGGTGCCAATAACAAAGCCATGATGTTTGGCCAGTCTTCAGCTAAAGACGCTAGCAAAGACGACAAAGTTAAAACTAAATTTGCCGACGTGGCTGGTGCCAACGAAGCCAAAGAGGAATTGGCAGAGGTGGTTGAGTTTTTGCGCGAACCGCAAAAATTTACCAGCTTAGGTGCTAAAATCCCTCGCGGTGTTTTACTTTTGGGTAAACCTGGTGTAGGTAAGACTCTTTTGGCCAGAGCTGTGGCCGGTGAGGCTGCCGTACCGTTTTTTTCTATTTCTGGTAGTGAGTTTGTGGAGATGTTTGTCGGCGTTGGCGCTTCTCGTGTTCGTGATTTATTTAAAAAAGCCAAGAAGCACGCACCTTGCATTGTCTTTATTGATGAAATAGATGCTGTTGGTCGCAGACGTGGCGCTGGTATGGGTGGTTCTCATGATGAGCGCGAACAAACCTTAAATCAAATTTTAGTGGAGATGGATGGCTTTGAAACTAACGCCGGTATTATTCTTATCGCCGCTACTAATCGTCCTGATGTTTTGGATCCGGCCCTGCTTCGCCCAGGTCGTTTTGACCGTCAGGTAATAATTGATATTCCTGATATTGCCGACAGAGAAGCTATTTTAAAAATCCATGCCAAAGATAAACCGTTGTCAGCTGACGCTGATTTACGACGTATTGCCGAGCGCACCCCTGGTTTTAGTGGCGCTGATTTAGCCAATGTTTTAAATGAAGGCGCTATTTTGGCGGCTCGTAAAAATCAAAAAGAAGTCCTAATGATTGATTTGTATGAAGCCATCGAAAAAGTTATGCTTGGTCCGGAAAAGAAATCTCGTATTATTACCGACAAAGAGAAAAAAATTACTGCCTATCACGAAGCTGGTCATGCTTTGGTGGCTAATTTTTTACCCAATACCGACCCAGTGCACAAAGTTTCTATTATTGCTCGCGGTCAGGCTGGTGGTTATACTTTAAAAATGCCAACCGAAGACAGACATATGCATACCAAACAAGAGTTTATTGAGGAGATTGCTGTTTTGCTAGGTGGTTATTTGGCAGAGAAAGAAATTTTTGGCGAAGTGACAACCGGCGCTACCTCTGATTTGCGTCATGCCACGCAAATTGCCCGCTTACTGATTACTGATTTTGGTATGAGTCAGAATTTAGGTCCCAGAACTTTTGGCGACAAGGAAGAAATGATTTTCTTGGGCAGAGAAATTCATGAGCAACGGGATTACAGTGAAAAAACTGCTGAAAAAATTGATTTAGAAATTGCGGAATTCATAGAACAAGGCATAGCTAAAGCAAATGAAGTTATTAAGGATAAAAAAGCCCAGCTGGAAAAAATCGCTCAGGTACTGTTGGAAAAAGAAACCATCGAACGAGACGAATTTGACGCCTTACTCAAAGAAGAAATTGCTTAAATTTTAAATAATTAATTTGTTCGTTAAAATATAGGAGTTGACAATGAAATTTTTAATTAAAGTGAGCTGTGAAGAATCAGAGCCTTTAAGGTCCTTTTTACAGTCGCAATTCCCGATGGCTTATGTCTGTATTTGTGGCTTTGATACGTTGGCTACGGAAGTTTTGGAGAGAGCCGACTCTGTTGACCGACCTTTTGATTTTATAATTATAGACATTTCTTTTCGTCGCATAGACGCTTTTTTGAATAGTGGTGAAAGAGAAGGCTTGATTGAGTATTATAATGCCAATCGCTCTCGTTTAGAGGGCAAAGTCATTTTTCTTTATGGCGAAGAGCAGAATAAGAAGGGAATAATAGAAATGTTTGGCGAAGAAAAATTAAAGGGTATAAGCTTTTTTACAACCAAGTCTGAAAAAGGAGATCTCCCAAGAATTAATAGGGAGGAGATTAAAAATTGGCTAAAGGAAAAGATTTAATTTTTTGTTCATTAATAAAAGAGGTGAGAAATGTCAGAAGAAAAGTATCTTTTTTCTAAACCATTTGGACCAACCGAAAGGGATTGGGGAGAAATAAGACATGGCACGGATGAGGCCACTTGTGAGCTTTGCGGTAAACATTGGAGCGCAGAGGAAGTGGGGTACACTATAATCGTTTCTCGATTTCTTGGTAGACAAGTCGTTGAAGCTTGTTGTGGTAGGGTTTTAGATGTAGTTTTTATGGAAAGAGGTTATGACATAACGCTTGAATTCATTAAAAATTACGCTGAAAATCCAAGCCATGGTGGCTATGCTATGTTTGTTGATGTTTTGTCTGATTGTCTTAAAAAAGCCAAGAATAACCTACAAGAAAATCTTAAAAAGGTTAAAGAAGCTGAAAATGATTTAGTATTTTTAAAAGAGTCTAGTGATTAAGTATGACAAAAACAAAACTGCCCCGAAATATCGGCGCGGTTTTTTTATAACCAGATAAACCACCGCCTGCCTGCTGGTAAGCAGGTTTGAAGGCGTAGCCTTTGGTGAGACCATGACCACACTGTTTAATCGCTAAGTTTATTTTATAGATAAAACTTTTCTACTCCGTCATCCCACGCCATAACCACCCGCCAACACTGTCATCCTAAGTCACGACCACCAGCCAACTCTGTCATCCTGGGCCACGACCACCCCCCAGCTCTGTCATCCTGGGCCACGACCCAGGATCCAGGAGTTAATCTATACAGACGTGGAGTTTATTGATTCTCGTTAGTCCTATCCAACCCTGGATTCCGGCTCGCGGGCCGGAATGACAAAAACGTCCTGCCAGACTCTAGATTCCGGCTCGCGGGCCGGAATGACAAAGAAAATAAAACAAATTTTACAACCAAGCGAATCAACCGGCTTTGCCAGTTAAACAAATACCACCAACGTTTTAGCTGGTGGTATTTTTTTATTTAGACTTGCGTTTAGCAACCCCTATGGCAACCTCTATGGCAACCCCTAAAATTATTTTAGAGTGATTTTGACTTTTGGTGTTTCTTTGGTTTTACCAGACCAAGAGCTAGCCTCAACCCAAAACTCATAATCGCCGGCAATGAAGACGTCTGGTTGCCAGAAAATTTGCTCACTTGAGGATCTAATCATTTTTTTGCTTTGCAACAAAACAGTTTCACGACCAGCTTGCTGTAAGTAAAATCTAAGCTCGGCAATACTGTCGGGGCTACTCAGGGCGACTTTAAGCGTTAGTGGCATAGCCTCTTCTGGCAGTTCGGCGTTTTTACCAGGTGATAGCCAGCTTATTGAAAAATCGTTAGCAAAAGTCTGGCTAAGATTTAAATTGATGGTAAAATCTTGGCTGGCGCAGTTATCAATATCATCACAAACCTTAATGGTTAGTTTTTGTGAGCCATTGGGTATTAGATTTAGGGCTCGATTAAGCGGAAAGGGATAGCTATAGCTGGCGGCAAAAATTTTGTCATTAATTAAATATTCAACTCGGCTAACACCGCGAGGTGCACTGGCATTAATTGTGATGTTGGGCAGGGCTTCGTTGATAGTTATGCCGTCGCTTAAGCCAATGACGCTGAAACTTGGCTTAAGTCCGGAATCGTGAATATTGTCATAATCTTTGGGCGGTTCTTCGGCTGAAAAATTTGGATCCTTGGTTTTTTGTCGGTCAATCCAGCTTCTAACAGCGCCCTCCCATAAATTAAATTGAGGATCATTTTCCGGATTTTTAGGAGCATCACCCATCGGATTATTCTTATCAACAAAATATAAAATACTATGAGGTTGTAAATAGGACTTTTCCACAATAAAAGTTTGCGGTGTGTTGTCGTTGGCCAAAAGGCCGGAAGCTTTATCTATTTTTATTTTTTGTTGACCAAAGCCCTGACCCAAAAGAATACCAGGCGTTTTAGGATCAATTGAATAACCGTTGAAATTTTCAATTGGTGAGTCAGCTAAAGATTCTCGCATGAAACGATTCCAAATTGGCGCTGCCACAACAGAGCCGTCGGCACCGGTTTTCATTTCTGAATTGTCATTGTTGCCAACCCAAACACCGGCCACTAAAGACGGTGTATAGCCGATAGTCCAGGCATCACGATAGTCGTTGGTGGTACCGGTTTTGGCAGCTACTGGACGATTGCCCAGTGTTAAGCGATTGCTGGCGCCAAAAACATAAGATCGAGCGCCATTGTCAGATAAGATGCTGTTAATCATCTTGGCGATGTTTGGTTCTAAAACTTTTTTCTTTTTTGGTTCTTTAAATTCTTCCAAAACTTTACCGGTGCGATCTTCGATTTTTCTGATAGTGACAATTTCCGGTAGCTCGCCTTCAGTGGCAAAGACTGAAAAAGCATTGGCGTGTTCCAAGAGCTTAACCTCACCGCCACCCAAAACTAAAGACAAGCCGAAACGATCTTTATCGTTAAGCGTTGAATAACCCATATCTTTAGCCAGCTTTAAAACATTATCAATACCAGCTAAGTACATGGCTTTAACCGCCGGAATATTTAAAGAGCCGGCCAGGGCGGCGCGAAAACTAATCGGGCCACGCTCACCACCATCATAATTGTGAGGTTCGTATTTTTTGCCACCATCGGTTGAAAAATTGGTGACCACATCATAAACCATGGTGTCTGGAGTAAAGCCTTTTAAAAAGGCAGTAGCATAAACTATGGGTTTAAAAGATGATCCTGGCTGGCGTGGCGCTAAAGTGACGTTGACCTGGCCATCAACGGAATCATCAAAATAATCACGAGAACCAACCATAGCCAAGACTTCACCTGTTTTGGGATCAAGCGCCACTAAAGCGGCATTTTTAGCATTATATGATTTTTCGTTTTTCAAAGCCTGCTCTTTAACTGCCACCTCGGCAATTTCTTGTTTTTTAATATCTAGAGTTGTATAAATTTTTAAACCACCCTGCTCAACTTCTTTGATGCCATATTTATCTTCCAAAATTTGTTTAATGTACATAACAAAATGGGGCGCCATCATATTTTCGCTACGGGCTTGAAATTTAATTTCAACTTTTTTGGCGGCCTCAGCTTCGTCGTTGGTAATATAACCCTGTTTGGCCATTTGGTCTAAGATATATTGCTGACGTTTCATGAGAGTTTCTTTGCCCTCGCCATAAGGTGAATAGCGTGATGGTGATTGAGGTAGAGCGGCCAAGATGGCAGCTTCTGCTAAATTGGTTTCGGTGATTGATTTGCCAAAATAATATTGGCTAGCCGATTCCACGCCATAAGCGCTGGAGCCATAGGGGATTTCGTTGAGATACATTTGCAAAATCTCATCTTTAGAAAATTTATTTTCCAAGCGATAGGCCAGAATCAACTCTTTAATCTTACGAGTATATTTTTTTTCATTGGTCAAAACGGCATTTTTAACAAATTGTTGGGTTAGGGTGGAGCCACCAGCTTTTTTGCCAAATAAAACATTGGTGACGGCGGTTCTAAAAATTGCCCAAGGCGAAAAAGCACCGTGTTTGTAAAAATCTTTATCTTCAATGGCGATAGTAGCTTGTTGTACTTGTTTGGGAATTTGATCTAGGGTCACTAGGGTTCTTTTTTGGTCACCGTGAATTTCGTAAATAATCGTTTTGCCTTCGCGGTCGTAAATTTTAGTACTCTCGGCCACTTGTCGTTCCATTAGTTTACTTGGTGAGGGTAGGGTAAATGAGAAAAAGACAATCATCAAAACAAAAATACCAAAACCGATAGCAATGATTAACAAAACTATTTTAATAAAAGAGGCGCTTTTTAACCAAGCTAACCAACCTAAGGATATCTTCTTTTTTTGACGAATATCCCGATTGCGCCAATGTTGACTTGGCAGAGCCGGTCTGGTTTTTATTGGTTTTGATGGTTTAAATTGAGGAATAGGCATATTTTTTAATTTCAAAATTCAAATTTAAAATTTCAAATTTTGGAGCTCATCCGCCAGCCGGCGGATTCGTAATTTTTGTTTAATTTGTCTGATTTACTTTATCAAAAAATTGGCTAAAAATCAATTAGACGGGAGATGATTTTTTAAGTGATTTTTCAATTTTAATAAGTTTCTTAAAAAGAGCCAGCCGTCTCTAATTGGTCTGATTTTGCTTTGGCGAACAGCATAGCGATTCTCAGACCAAGCGACCGGCATTTCGGCGATTTTAAAATTTGCTTTACCGGCCCAGGCCAATAATTCGGTATCAAAAAACCATTCATTATCGTTAATTAACGGCAGTAAATTTTTGACAGATTGCAGTTTCAAGGCTTTAAAACCGCACTGCCAATCAGAGATAGAATTTTTTAAAATAAAGTTGGCTAAGTGATTGTAAATTCTAGAAGAAGCTTCTCGCAGAAGTGATCTTTCGGTTTGAGAATCTTTGAGTAATCTGGAGCCAAGGGCTATTTCGCAGTTTTCCTGAATTAGCAAATTAATTAGCGGACAAAGTGCTTGCAAATCAACAGCCAAATCAATATCCATATAAACAACCACCTCGGCTTGGCTGGCTTGCAGTCCGGCTTTGAGGGCCCGACCCTTGCCACTCTCGGCGAGTTTAATTAGTTTAAATTTATCTTGGCCATTAGCTAGCTCTTCGGCAATAGTTAATGAGCTGTCGCCACAACCGTTGATGACTAAAATAATTTTCCAATCATGAGTTAATTGTTTCTGACAAAAATCAAAAAGTGCCTGAGCATTGGTCGCCAAAATTTTTTCCTCATTATAAATCGGCAAGATAATATCTATTTTCATACTTTCCTTTAATCTCCCTCCCTTAACAAGGGGAGGGTCGGGGTGGGGTTAATCTCCCTCCCCTTAACAAGCGAGCTTGCAAAGAATTCAGAGGGATTTAATGATTAATTTAATTAAATGTTGGCGAAAATTTGGGTCTTTTCGGTTGTTGAATCTATACAACGCCTCTTTAACATGAATTTGGTACCTATCTCTGCGTATGCCATTGCGAGATTTGAACAGTTTCTTCATATACCCCCAGAACGATTCAATGCCATTGGTGTGAACTATTTTACTAGCCACATAACCG